>CESE01032125.1_pt1 | contig 83996 bp, 74 predicted proteins | sample 350271 | NCBI WGS metagenome assembly CESE01 (sample SAMEA2621536, study PRJEB7988) | marine metagenome | isolation source: saline water (ENVO:00002010), including | reverse complement strand
GAATGTTGAATGTTGAATGTTGAATGTTGAATGTTGAATGTTGAAATTAAAAACGAAACATTCAAAACTGAAAATTTTCAGAAAAATCGCACCACCAAAAAATAAACAGCAAATCCAGCCAAGAAAACCAAACTTCCAATAGAAAGCAAGTTCAACCATTTGGGTAAATTGTAACCCGTTTCCTTCTTAAGCACAACAAAAGATTTATAATTCAAAAAAGCCAATAAAGGAGTTGTCAAAAATGAAATCGTTGTCGCAAAATCGACCAGTTGTCGCATACTTTCCAAAACAAAGACTAGAATTAACCCAGCTCCAAAAGTTAGAGCAACCAACAAAAATCTATAATTAATACGTCTAGATAGTTTGGTGTCGAATAATTGAAATGCAACAGCTAAAGACCTAGGAAAAGCATCTAGACAAGTAATACTAGTGCTAAACATAGTTGCTAAGGCAGCAAAACCAATTATAGGCAATGTCCATTCTCCTATTAACCAAGTATAGACACCAATTAATTGCGCGCTAAACGCCACTCCGCCTGCTTGTAATTCATTGCCTGATCCATAGAGTGTAAATGCACCTAATCCTAAAAACAAAAAGGCTAAAACCGCAGTTCCAAAATAGCCAATATGAAAATCAAGATTACTCTGTTTTTCGGGATTTAAGTGCGATTTATTCTTTTCCAATCGCCATACCGAGTGCCATATCGAAATATCCATTGGGGCAGGCATCCAACCAAAAAAGGCAATTAGAAAAAATAGATTAGACGTGTTAGACCAATCAAAAGCATTAACGGCTTCTTTAGTGCTTTCCGATGCACCTAAAGCAAAAATAAACGTGATTACGGTTGCCAAACTCAGCACAACCACCACCCACTTCATTGCTTTGTCTAAAAACGAATAACCGCTAAACAACAAGAGTAGCATGCATCCAACAAGGATAATTAAAGCCCAAACCTGAGCAGACCACCCGATATTAAACAAATACTCAGCTAAGCCACCGGTTACTATAGAAATAGCAGCAATAACAGCGAACATCGTTGAAGCGGTTAAAAAAATAAAAAGAATCAAAGCCCATTTACCTTGTTTTCTATAACCCTCTAGTATCGTATGCCCTGTTTGATCGGCATACAAGGGTCCCATTAAAAAGAAGGGGTACTTTACCAAATGTGCAATGAGAATAATCCAAATTAACTCAAAACCAAACTCTGCTCCTGCTCTTGTACTTTGCACCAAATGAGACACTCCAACAGCTGCTCCTGCATAGAGTAATCCTGGACCTATTTGTTTGAATATTGATTTTACGCTTGACATCTAATTCAAGATTCTATCCAGATGTTTTAGCTCATCGGTTTGTATATAATCTGGATTCATTTCAATAGCTTCTCTATTTTTTGATTTTGAATTGGCTCCAAATAAAGCAACGCGCAAATTATTGTCATGGGCTTTTAAAATCTCCGTTGCAGTTATATTATCCATTGACAAAGTAATTCCGTAGAATCCATATTCCAAAGCCTTTTCAAAAGCATAATCAAAAACATTGTACGCAAATATTTTTAAGCTGGAATTCTTTAGTTGGACTGATCTAGCAAATTCCAAGTCATTGAATTCTAAAAACACCTGCTTTTCAATTCCCAGTTTTTTTATAATGGCAATTAATGCATTTGAATACGCCTCAATTTTAGCCTCTGAGAGCATTGATTGATAAGTCTTTATATCCAATACCAAAATCAAATCCGAACTATAATCTAAACACCTCAAGAGCTCATCTAAACTCAATATCTGATGTTGAGGAATAGTTACACTAGAAAATTTAGCATCATTAATTTCAGACCACTTTTTTTCGAAAATGTTACCTTCTTTGTTTGAACCGTTGTCTAGTTTTTCATTGTGAAAAACAACAAAGACATTGTCTTTGGTTATTTGAATATCTAACTCAACACCATCTGCACCGGAATCGATTGCCTTCTCAAATGATTTAAGTGAATTAATTGGAGTAAGCCCTTTAACTCCCATTCCACCATGACCAATAACTTCAATTTCGTTACCATTCAAGTTCTTTATATCAAAGTCTTTTTTGTTGCAAGATGAAAATGAGAGTAATATAATGATGCTGATTAAAAAATAGATTCCTTTCGGATTATGAAATTTGAAATTACTGCTCATTAGCATCAAAAATAAGCTGAAAAGTTTCAGCTGTTGCTCAGCCGATAAAACCACGCGCTACAATTGCGCGGGAAATGAGGAAATAAATGGTAGTGTTGTAGAGAAATATGATAAAATGTACGATACTATATTTTCGCTGTCATACCTGAGGGGGCGGTAATGTATTTCTTCATTCTAGAAAAATATTAATCATTTGAATTTCAGATTCCTGCCTGCGCAGGAATGACAAATAGTATTATTTGTTTAAATTTAAAACTCCTAAAAAAATCCAGTTTTCGACTTCTTGTAATCTAACCGAATAGGTTTATTTTGTTGTTGTGACTACCTACTTCGCAGATGTAATTGTTCCCTTGCCGTTACCCAGACTGTTTACCTACCGTATTCCGTTGGGCATGGAGCAAGATGCGCGTCCACTTATGCGAGTCGTAGTGCCGTTTGGGCGCAAAAAACTCTATGCTGGACTCATTGCAAAAGTGCACAGCACTCCGCCTGCTCAGTACCAAGCAAAATACATTGAGCAGGTTTTGGATGAAACTCCAATTATCAACGAGGTCAACTATAAACTGTGGCAATGGATTTCGGACTATTACATGTGTCCAATGGGATCGGTTATGAACGTAGCCCTACCGGCTGGTTTCAAAATCTCTTCAGAAACTAAAATTACACGCCACCCCGAACTCGACGAAATAAAGGGAAAAGTAAACGACAAGGAGTATTTGATTCTTGAGGCTTTGGAATCTCAGACACATTTGAGTTTGGAAGAAATTGCAGATTTATTGCAGCAAAAAACCATTTTACCTACCGTAAATGCAATGATCAATAAACGCATGTTGATCACCGAAGAGGATATGAAACTGCGTTTTAAACCGAAAATGGTTCCTTATGTGCGGTTAGTCGAATCGTACCGAAATGAGAAAAAATTAAATGAGATCCTAAATGCGCTGAGTTCTGCTCCTAAACAAATGGAAGCACTCATGCAGTATTTAAAAATATCAGGCTGGCATACTGAAAATAAGGTTGAAGTCCGAAAGCAGATCTTGAATGAGGCAATGCAAAAAAGCGCTAGCTCGATAAAGGCATTGGTGGACAAGGGCGTTTTTGAAATCTACGAACGAGAAGAAGGTCGGTTAAATCCTTTTGTGCTTGATACCGAACTAAAACTAAAACTGACCGAACAGCAAACTATAGCAATTGAAAAAATCCAAGGGTTTTGGAAAGAAAAGAAGCCTGTTTTGCTGCACGGAGTTACTTCTTCTGGAAAAACTGAAGTTTATATTCAGTTGATTAAAGATTGTATTCAACAAGGAAAACAAGCGTTGTTCTTAGTGCCCGAAATTGCGCTGACAACTCAATTGGTAAATCGATTGAAAGCCCATTTTGGAGATCAAATGGGAGTGTATCATTCTCGGTTTAACGACAATGAGCGTGTAGAAACTTGGAATGCAATACTGGGTATTCACAAGTATTCAAAATTCAAATTAATTGTTGGTGCGCGATCTTCACTCTTCCTTCCTTTTGATAAATTAGGATTGATTATCGTTGATGAAGAACAAGAAAACTCCTTCAAGCAATTTGATCCAGAACCGAGGTATCATGCCCGAGATGTGGCCATTGTAGCTGCAACTATTTCAAAGGCAAACATAGTAATGGGTACCGCCACTCCTTCTTACGAAAGCTATGATAATGCACTGAAGGAGAAATATGGTTTGGTAGAAATGAAACAGCGTTTTGGCAATCGTGAAATGCCCAAGATTGAGATCGCTGATCTAAAAAAAGCAAATGCTGAAAAAGCAATGCACGGAAGCTTTTCCCCTGAGTTGTATCAAGAAATAAAGCAAGCTTTGGAACGTAAAGAACAAATTATTTTGTTCCGAAATCGCCGTGGATTTGCACCTAGAGCACAGTGCACAACTTGCGGTTGGACAACCGATTGTAAAAACTGCGACATCAGCCTTACCTATCATAAGTTCAGAAAAGAAATGGTTTGCCATTATTGTGGCTTCAGTGTTCCTTTTCCTAAAACCTGTGGACAGTGCGGTTCTCCAACAGTGAACCTACAGGGGCAAGGCACCGAAAAAATTGAAGAAGAAATTTCTGAATTGTTTCCGCATGCTCGGGTAGCTCGAATGGACTTAGAAACCACTCGACAAAAGCACAGCTATCAAAAATTAATATCAGATTTTGAGGATAGGCAGATTGATGTTTTGGTAGGAACTCAAATGCTTTCCAAAGGATTAGATTTTGACAATGTAAGTTTGGTCGGAATCATTAGCGCTGACTCTATTCTCCATTATCCAGATTTTAGAGCTTATGAAAAAGCCTTCAGTCTAATGGAGCAAGTAGCGGGAAGAGCAGGTCGAAAAAATAAAAAAGGAAGAGTGATCATTCAGTCCTTTGACAATGAAAATCCAATTCTTAATAAAGTTCAAAATCACGATTATCAAGGCACCTATATAGAACAGTTAAAGCATAGGAAAGAATTCTTTTACCCGCCCTACTCTCGATTAATTCAGATTACGTTAAAACATAAGGATCCTCAGTTTTTAAGAATTGCTGCAGAACATTTTGGAAAATATTTAAAACCAACCTTTAAAGCAAACATGCTTGGGCCTGAACCCCCTACTATTGCTCGAATAAGAAATTGGTACATTGAACACATGCTTCTCAAAATACCAGCAAACCAAACCAACAAAACATTGAAACGTATGATTTTAGATGCAATAAATCATTTTAAAAGTCAAAAGGAATTTAATGGTGTTCGTATTATTTTAGACGTTGACCCTCAATAAACTTTATAATTTTACTGATTATACAGGCGAAATCCGAAACAATTGAAGTACAGTTACTTATATATAATCCTACTATTTCCTGCTTTACTTTTTGGGCAACAAAACAAGCGCAAAAGAAATTTCGGAAAAAAAAGCTATAATTTTTATAAGCACGAATTTGACGCGGGCGTAGGTGTTCTCAATTATTTGGGTGAATTAGGAGGAAATGATGGTCCTGCAAAAAAGTACTCAATTGGAGATTTAGAACCCACACAATTCAAATTTGCTTTTACCGGAGCATGGCGTTACAATATTGCTCCAAAACTTGCGATAAGAACCAGCTATACCGTTGGTCAAATATCCGGAAGTGATCAACTTACCAATGAACCAACAAGAAACTATAGAAACCTAGCATTTAGAACCAACATAAATGAGCTTATGGTCCTCGGAGAGTTTTTTGTAAAACGAGCAGATTATGGCCATGGCTTTCATCGAACGGGTGTAACGGGTAAAACGGGAACTAGTATTTCACTGAGTTTGCATACTGGCCTTGGTCTTCTTAGATTCAATCCTACCTATAATGGAGTGCCACTTCAACCGTTAAATACTGAGGGCCAAGGATTAGTAGGCGCAGAAAGTCCATACAAACTAACCACCTTGATTTTGCCGATTGGATTTAATATTGGCTATGAAATTACTAAATGGATGAGAATCGGTATCGATGTAACGCAACGTTTTACAAGAACCGATTATCTTGATGATGTAAGCGGCATTTATTACGATAAAGAATTGATTAGAGTTGCGTATGGTGATTTAGCAGCTGAAATGTCGGATAGAACAGAGGGAAGTAAACCTTGGACGGAACCAGGAGCACCTAGAGGAAATCCAAAAAACAAAGACAGTTATCTTTCGTTGATGGTGGTTGCTACCTACACACCGTTTATTAAATCCTATAGAGCTACTAAAAAAAGGTATAAAGCAAGATTTTAAAGGAATAATGGCCTTTCGTTTTAAGCAATTTGAGATCAATCAAGACCATTCTCCTTTCAAAATAGGAACCGACGGATTATTACTAGGTGCTTGGTCAACCAATGATTTACCAAAATACATTTTAGATATTGGAACCGGAACTGGCTTAATTGCACTTATGATGGCGCAGCGCTTTCCGACATCAGCGGTTGAGGCTATTGAGCTGAATTCTGATGCTTTTGAAATCGCAAAATCAAATTTTGTGAATAGTCCCTGGCAGAGCAAGATTACAATTCACAATGGTGATTTTAAAAACCAACTATTTTCTAAAAAATTCGACTTGATTGTTTCTAATCCACCGTTTTTTAGTGGTAGTAAACTTTCTAAAAAGGCAGGCAAAAATATTGCTCGACACACTATTGAATTGACGCTAATTGATTTGATTAGAAGAAGCTCTACATTGCTTTCCAAATTGGGTGTTTTAGGCATTGTATTGCCGTTTGAACTGAAAGATGAAGCTCTATCAATTGGCTCTATATTTAATCTATTTCCAAAACGGATTTGCAATGTGCTGCCTACCCCTACTTCAAATCCAAAACGAATTTTAATTGAATTTACAGCATTTGTTTCCGAACTTGAAGAATCAGAACTAATTGTTGAAGAGTTTGGAAGACACCAATATTCTGCAGACTACAAAGACCTTATCAATGAATTTCTCTTGGATAAATAACGGGATCTGAAAGAACCTATTTTAGTATTGACTTATGATTGAATTGTTATCAAGTAATCAGTTGTTCTTAATTGCTACAGCTTTAGTTTTTCTTGTAGCGAGTGTTGTCCTTAATTTTTATGAAAAACACAATTATTCTGTGTTCTTTCTTATTGCTTCGGGTATTTCATTGTTCAGTTTTTCGTCCCTATTAGATCCTTTTCTAAACCTGTGAGATGAGTGCTTTCATGCTTTGGTTGCCAAAAATATGATGGAACACCCGTTAATACCAACTTTGTATGACAATGCCATTGTAAATATGGCTTACGAAGGTTGGGATTAAACTAAACGACTTTAATATCTTCAGTAAGCTGTTTTAACTGTTCCCAATCCATATGAACAATAGGCAATGAATAAATCTCGGGTAAATCAGTTGGATACTTTTCATTCAACAATTCATCAATCGTTGTAAATAAAAGTCACTTTGTTTTGCCAGTTAGTAGAAACAGATCACTCGAAATAATTTTCTCGTTTTCAAGTGACAACCGTTTGTGATTTGGCAAAATATTCAAATCAATCACGTAACGCTCTTTAATTAGTAATTCGGCAATCTCTAATATCTGCTTCTCAGATGTTGAAGAAACTATTAATTGAATCATAGTGTCTGATGTAAAATTCCGTAAACATAATTAGCTGTAAGCCTAGCTTTCTGGTTTTTACTCATCAACTCTATCAACTTTAACCTTGCTTTCAAATAACCTACTTCTCTGCTATTCACCATAAATAGTGAACTCTCTCCAGCCTCAAACATTGAACGCTCGCCTTCTAACAATCGATTGTAATCAATAACTGTTTGACGATAGAGTTCAATTTGATCTAGGGTTATTCTCCAGCTATTTAATGAGGCTGTAGCTTTATACGATAATTGCTCGCGTTTATTCGCTATTTGAAGTTGTGCTTCATTTTGTTTTATTTGAGCAAGTTTCAAATCTCCTCGCTCTTTCCTTAGTGCAATAGGCATACTGAAGCTTACGCCCCAATTGTAATTATTTGTTGAATACTCGCTGAACACATCATCTCCAACAGGTTGACTAATAGCGTTGTATTTTAAGTTTAAATCCGGTTTCAGTTGCTCTCGTTTCAGACGTGCATCAATCTCCAATGTTTCTATTTTGTATTGATATTGCAACAGTTCTGGGTGATTTTGAATCAAACTATCCATCTTAGAATAAAAATCACCTGAAAGCTCTTTTGTGTTCATTCCTTCAACGGTAAACGGGATGGTAGTTGTTTCTAACTCAAGAGGAATAATTCCGTCCTTCCACAAAAAAACCGCGAGATAGACTGATGAATTTAAAAAATTAAGCTGAAACTGCTGTAATTCTAAAGAACGGTTTTGCACCTGAATCCAGCTTTCTACAGTATCTATTATTGGTGCATCACCAAAAATGGCCTTGTTCTTCACTCCTTGAAAACGCACATTGGCAAGCGAATAACCTTCTTCTAACACAATCATATCATTATACGCTTCAAACCAAGCCCAGTAGGCTTTTCCTGCTTCATATAACACATCATTTAAAATGATTTTCTGCTGCGCCGTGCTACTTTCTCTATAAATTTTTGCCCGTTTAAGTTCCGCTCTTCGTTGGTCAATAAACAATCCATTACCTAAAGGCAACTCTACACCAGCATACCACAAACCACTACCAGGTGTTTTGTTTTCTGGATTTAAGTTGGTTCCTTGATTGTTCTCATAACCTGCTTTTACAGACAAACCGAACCAGGTAGGCACTTTTAGACCTGCATCTAGTAATTCATAATATTCATCTCCTTGGAATTGTTTTTGCGAAAAATCACCATATAGTTTCGGATCAAATCCACCTTTTGCTTTTAGCAGATTAGCAGCTCCTCTATCAATTGCCAAATCAGCTTGTTTAGAAAGCGGATGATGTTGCTTGACCATGGACATAAACTTTTGATAAGTAAATACCACCGAACGGCTGTCTACTTGAGCTTTAAGAGACATGAAAGAGGACGCTAGAAATCCAGCTATCAATATTATTGACGAAATTCTCATAAATTATTTCCTTCCCTTTTCCCCTTTATTGGGTTTGCCACCTGTTGCTTCTATATCGTAATAATCTGGAGGAAATCCATTTACTTGTCGCCATAACTCATACCAAATTGGTACATCTTTAAGAAGAAGCATATTGGTGGTTCCTGCTCCCACACGCAATGCATCTGGCCATAAGTAGTCAGTTGCATCAGGCTTAACCAAAACTCTATAAAGGCCATTATTGCTAATGAAATTATCAATTGCAAATACTTCCCCCCCATAGGTTCCATAACTACTATTTGGCCAACCTGAAAATATAATGGCAGGCCAACCATCAAATTGAATTCGCGTTTTCTCGCCTTTTCTTATCAATGGAAGATCAATTGGTTTAACATACATCTCAATTGCCAAATCGTACTTCGCAGGCATAATACTAACAATAGAAGCGCCTTCCTTGATTGTTTCTCCAATACCCGATTGAATTGCTTTAGTGACATAGCCAGGTTGCGGAGAGGTAATGTAATACATGCCTGTTCGCACCGAATAATTCATGTATTGGTTTTGCAATTTTGTTACTACCGCCTCAGCATCATACATACTTGATAATGCAGTGTACTTGTTTGACTCTGCTTTTGCAATATCGTCTCTGTATTGAGCTCCTATTGAGGTCAATTCTACACGTGCATTTATAACTTGATTGACGCTTGATAATAATTTATTTTCATAGCCAATCATATCCGATTCGCTTTTTCTCAGCTTTAGTTTTTTGTTTTCTAAATCAGTCATTGATTTAAGCCCTTGCTGTTGCAAGTTTTCAAATCGGTCAAATTGCTTTTGCGCTATTTCGAAATCTATAACTGCTGCTTTATAAGCAATACTGTCACTCTGAACCTTTAATTGACCCTGGCGTAACTTGTTTTTACCTTGCTCAATCTTTAGTCTACTAGTTTGTGCTAAGGCATCTATTTGATTATCCAATGCCTTTACTTTTTCTATGTACGATTTAACGGACATTTCCTTTGACTTTAGCTGTTCTTCAGTTCTCAGTAGAAGATTAGGATCAAAATATGCATCCTTAATTTCTGAAATAAAGAGAATGGTATCCCCTTTATTTACATAGTCTCCTTCTTTTACATACCATGCCTCTATTCGTCCTGCAATTATAGAATTAATAGTTTGCGGACGTTGGTCTGGTCTCAAGGTAGTAACGAGACCCTTAGCTCTAATATTTTGAGTCCAAGGAAGAAAAAGCAAAATCAAACCTACCGCGGAAAGAGACAGAATCAGTCTAAGAAAAACCTTTCCTGATACTTTGGATTCTACATAACTTAAAGAAGAGTATTTTTCGATTTTTATCCGAGAAGAAATACTTTTTTGCGAAATATTAAGCATGGCCGTTGGTATTAAATTTAGCGACTGTTTTTAAAGATTCATAATCTCCATCATGTGTAACTTGTCCTTGCTCCATTATGATTACACGATTACATTTTTGAGCTAAGTAAGGGTCATTAGATACTGCTACTAAAGTCCATTTGTTTTCTGGATTCGTTACAAAATCCATGATTTTTCGATTGTCCTCTTCTCCTAAGTGCTCAAAAACATCTTCTAATAATAGCAACTTTGGTCTATCGACAACTGAACGCGCCAGCATTAACTTTTGGACAATACTTCTTGGTAAATGCTCACCTTGTGGGCCTAGAATGGTGTCAAAACCTTTTGGAAGCGACCGTATATAATGTTCCAATCCGAATTCATGCACCACCCATTGAACATTTTCTAAAGTTGCTCTAGGTCTACCCATTGTTATGTTATCGTATAAACTTCCATGGAATAAACGCTCTTGAGACAGACAATCGCCAATGATACTTCTCAGAGAAGCCATTTCAATATTGTCAACTGGTAGTTGATTATAGGTAATCCCTCCTTCTTGAATCTCATATAAACCCGCAAGAACTTGCAATAGCGTACTTCTTCCTGAAACATTTTGCCCAGTCACCATTACCTTATCACCCTCATTGATCTGCAGTGATAAGGCATTTAAAGTTTTATTTTTTTGACCTGGGAATGTAAAATCCACATTCTCCAATGTCACTTCCATTCCTTCAGTTTTAATCTGCTCTATTGCATCAACTCCATCTTCATGTTCTAATGGCATATCCGTTACTTGACCCAACTTCTCTATTCCAGTAAGAATATCATAGATTGTTTCTAAACTTAAAACCAGCTTTTCAACAGATGTCATTACCAAAAGAATAATAATCTCTGCTGCCACAAATTGTCCAATATTCATGCTTTGTTCCATTACCAGAACGCCACCTAAAATGAGCAAACCTGATGCTACAATTACCTTAAAGGCAACCATTAACCAGTATTGCTTTAACAAGGTCTTGAAATGACTTTCTCTAGCACCTATATAGTCACCGACGTGAGCATTTACTCTGTTTAAAGGCATATCGGTTCTTCCTGCTAGTTTTATCGTTAATGAAGTTCTAGCCAATTCCTCTAACCAATGCGCAACTTCATATTTGTGCTTCGATTCTTTAAGACTAGTTTTCAATCCAATTCTACCAGTAAACTGAAAAATGAAATAGACTAGGAATACCATGATTACACTAAACAGCATAAAAAATGGATGATAAAGAGACAGCAACAGCAAACCAAAAAGTACTTGCAAACCTGCAGCTGAAAACTCAATCAATAATTTAGAAAGTCCTTTTTGAACGGCAATAATGTCAAAAAACCGATTCATTAGCTCTGGTGCATAATGCTTAAACATCGCATCCAACCTTATTCGTGGAATACGATAAGCAAATTCAAAAGCAGCTCTACTAAAAATCTTTTGCTGAAGGTTTTCCGTAATTCTTAGTTGAAAGATTTGCAATACACCATTTGCGGCAACCCCTAATACAACACACATGACTAAAATAATCCATGAGGTACTCATTCTTCCTCCCTGAATTAGATTAACAATGGCCTGAATACCAAGTGGTAAACTCAAATTAACTACACCACTAAACAAGGAATAGATATAAACGTTTCTGATTTCTGGCCAATCAGGTTTAAGCATATTCCAAAAACGCTGGGTTGGAGATAAAGAATTTTCTAAACTCATAATTGTATTTACTTGCTAATTGTTTTGAAAACCATTTTTTGATAAAACTCACAAATTGCGTCTTCACCTTTAACCTGGTTAGTTAGTCTAGGCAAGTGTTCTGCAAAAAATCGTTGATTGTGTGCGCCTTCAATTACAGTAGATATGAGCATGTTAGGATACTTAAATTCTGGATTAATCTCAAGTACAATAGCACCAACCCGCTCCACTAAATGTTTGTATCCCAAAAAAATACCTGCTTCATTTTCCTGATCAACATCCTTAGTCAAATACGCTTTGGAAGATTCGATAATGACTATGTTAGACAGTTTTATAACATCAATGTTTAAACCTGAAAAACCCTCTTCTATTTCAGAAGTTAGTAAGTGAATAGCCCTTTTTAAACGATCTTCTGGAGCTTCAACATTGGCTAAGGTGAATTCTAGCCTATATTCTGTAAATGACCAGTACCAAGTAGTTAGATACAAGAGTAGTTTGTGTTTACTCTCAAAATATCGATATATGGAAGCTTCTACAGATTTAATGGATTGAGCAAGCTTTCGAAATGTAAATGAATCAAAACCGATTTCATTGATTAAATCTATACTTGACTCCAAAATTCGATTACCTAACTCACTAGTTTGAGGGTCTTTGACATAGGTCGATTCCTTAACATCAAACACAACTTTTGAAAGTATATTATTCATTATAAAAATTTGTTGCGCAATAATAATAGTATTACTATCAATTATCAAAGTAAAATTAACTGAATTAGTAAATTTTAGTTAATTATGCCGAGCCTATATTTTAATAGTTGTTGTTAAATCTGAAATATGCCCAATACACGAAACAAATTTTATAATGACTTGCAAGAGCTTCAAAAAACTGCGGAACCTCATATTGGAATAATTAAAGCTTACGAATTAGATTTTGAATATCGGGTTCAAGGTGACAGAAAAAATATGAAGATTTTACCAATTCCTGTAAATGAAGTCTTACCTCTACATCAAATAAAAGAAGCGTTACAAACCGCCATGATACTCTAAAACAGGCTAAAAAATTACTTATAATTGCAGTTGAGCCATTCCTCTATAATTAGAAACAAGGGCATCAGCATTTATATTTACTGCGAATACTGGTCGATCTTGTACATTTACACTATGCTTTGAAGAATGGTTACCAGTAATAAACCAATTTAACACCCGTTTCATACATTACCATTGGCTGATAAAGCACTTGAAAAACTGTTACTTAAGTTATAGAATAAGATTACAATCTGCCCTTTTACATAAATATTGAATATTCTACTAAATTGATCGCAAAGTCCTGTGGTTGACAGTTGAAATAATCGTGCATCTGTTGCCAACATCGAGATCAGAGTATCTGCTTAAATCAAACCAATAATTAAGCCCATCTCCAATTGACAACTTTTTTTCTACAACAATTATTTCACCAATAGCCTCGTGAAAAAATGAAGCTTGAAAATATTGTGAATGAATCCCGAAATTATTCAACCCAAATTGAACATGGAAAAACTATAATCGTTTAACTGGCTCAACACATGAAACCTTAATCTTCTAATTATCAGAGCGGTATTCTGACTAATTGGAGAATTAAAAATCATACTTCCCTGGTTCATTTCGGTATACCTTAGACATATTGCCCTAAGCCCAATAATCAGATACAAAGGGCCAAAACTTGATTAAGGTTGAACTGGACTTTATTCAGCTTGATAGAATTAGCGCAAAACGAATTTTCTATAAAAAACAGCAGACTATATTTTAGAATTTTCATTTTATGAAGTATAAATACTTTTATGTTCTTTTAGAATCTCAGTTTTTGATTTTGTATTGTCAAAGTAGGATAAAAGTTGATCCAATACCATATCTACAGCGGCATCAGGACAAGAGGCTCCGCTCGTTAATATTATTCGCGTTTTTTCTTTTTTAACCAACCAATTAGAAGTGGTTAACATTTTATGATTCGTATAATCAAAATGATTAATTAGCTGCTCATTTTCAATTTCAGACACATCCGAAATATAATAGGTAGGCAAGTTCTGCTCAAGAAGTTCCACCAAATGACTTGTATTAGAACTGTTATAACCACCCACTACTATAGCAAGATCAGCCGCTTCACGCATCAGGCCATACGTAGCTTCTTGATTATCATTTGTAGCATAACACAAGGTATCTCGGGTATCTATAAAATGATTTTTAATTTCATTTTCACCAAACTTGACAACCATTAGTTGTTTAAAAAACTCTGCTATTTCGTGAGTTTCACTGGCTAACATGGTCGTTTGATTTACTACACCTACTTTGCTAAATGCCGTTTTTGGATTGAAGCCTTCTGAATGTTTCCCTTTAAATTCAATGAAAAACTCTTCTATTGGTTTTTCACCATTCGCATATTTTTCAAGACTTTTTGCCTCGTTTAAATCTTTGATCACAACAGAAGATCCGTTTTCCTTGCTGTGCGAAAAAGTGGCCCTAGTTTCTTCATGAATATGCTTCCCATGAATAATTACAGTCGCTTCTTGTCTACCCAATTTCTCACTCATAGTCCAAACCTTCTTTACAAAAGGACAAGTCGTGTCATAAGAGTCAATTTGAATTCCAATTTCTTTCAACTTAGTTTCTATTTCTACGGTGGTACCAAATGCAGGTATAAGAACAATATCTTCACTAGTTAAGTCTTCCCAAGGTATGATTTGATTGCCTTTAGTATCCATAATAAATTCAATCCCTTTTTCAGCCAAATCATTACTTACCAGTGGATTATGTATCATTTGACTCAACAAGAAAACTCGTTTATTAGGGTTTTCATCGACGGTTCTAAAGCTAATTTCTATTGCATTTTCTACACCGTAACAAAACCCAAAATGACGAGCAATTAAAAACTGCACCGAACCAAAATCCAGAATAGCAGGAGTAAAATCCTTTTTTCGTGGATCTAAAGCCTTCCTAGCATCCTTTATTTGTCCAATAAATGAGCTACGATAATGTTGTGGAATCTCAAATTTTTTCATCGTAAAGCAAATGTAAAATATAGAGACCAATAGAAACATACTATACTAATTAAGGTTGAATAATTTTCTTTACTAATACTCGATAATGATAGGTTTGATACACAGTAAATATGTTAATTGGATTACTTTTGTACCATACCCAGGTGGTGGAATTGGTAGACACGCCAGCTTGAGGGGCTGGTGCTCATTAGGGCATGCTGGTTCGAGTCCAGTTCTGGGTACCAAAACAAAAAAACCGCACTTGGCGGTTTTTTTGTTTGTAATTAAACTAAATCCTTGATTTAAAGATTTTAACGCTGTTTATAAAATATACTTTTCAAGAATATTCTGAAGATTGCATGGAAATAATTCCCAATTTTGATTTCAAGAAAAAAGCATGCAATTGATCACAAAAAATACCTCCACTTTTAATAAATAACATGGGCTTACAACAATTACTGGAATACAGAATCTTTGAAGTTGGCAGCTTTAACCTTTCGGTATATAAAATATTGATGCTCATTATTGTACTGTTCTGTGCAAAACTTCTTGTTTGGGGAATAAAAAAGGCACTAACCAGACATTGGAGAAATAGAATGCTGGATCAAGGCAGTGAATATGCATTGATTGCAATTGCTAGATATATCATTTGGATAGTAGCCATAGTTTTTGTTCTTGAGCTCATGGGTGTGCGTGTTACAATTCTAATTGCTGGATCTGCTGCACTTTTGGTAGGGGTTGGACTTGGGTTACAGCAAACTTTTAATGACATTATTTCTGGAATTATTCTTTTAGTGGAAGGAAGCACCAAGGTTGGAGATATTCTGCAAGTTGATGAAATGGTTGTTAAACTTGAAAAAGTAGGTTTACGTGCCTCTACTGTAATAAATAGAGATGATATAGTTGTAATAATCCCAAACTCCATGATTGTCACAAATAAGGTGATCAATTGGAGTCACCAAATAAATGAATCTAGATTCAAGGTAAGTGTCGGGGTAGCTTATGGGAGTGATGTTGAGCTTGTAATGCGTTTGCTAGAGGACAGTGTAAAGGAACATAAGTTATGCAGTTCGAAAAATCCTCCTCAAGCTCGATTTATCGATTTTGGTGATAGTTCATTGGATTTTGAAGTACTTTTTTGGAGTCTAGAAATGTTTCGAATTGATAGCGTCCTAAGTGATATTCGAATTATTCTTGATCGTAAATTCAGAGAGAACAACATAATTATCCCTTTTCCTCAACGCGACTTGCATGTTAGGTCTAGTAACGTTAATTTCAAATAAACAAAAGTGTAAACTCTTTAGTCTAACTGTTAAAATTTAAGTAGTAAAAAAATGAAAAATAAATACCAAGTAGAAGTAGTTGAGTTTACAGAAGTTCATGATCTGCCTGAAGCCTGGAGTAGAAAGGATTTCTTAAACTTATTGAATCTAATTGAGTTTGAAGATGGAGCGTCTATTTTAGCTGAAGAATTAAAGGAAATGACCATAGCGGCGATTTCTGATCTTGAAATAGAAGAAGCTGTAACAGCTGTTTTGAATCTTCGTTTTGGTGATAAATTGAACCATGGTCAAAAGAATAATTTAATTAACGAACTTAAAGATGATCGAATTTGGGAGGAATACTCTGAAATCAAACACCACGAAGAACTTTTCAATGTTTGCTGCATGATGCATTGGGCTTTTCCACGAGAATTTTCTCTTCCGGATATTGTAAGAATTCAATTAAAAATCACATCTCTTAACACTGCTTCATTGTCCAATTTAAGACAACCAAAGGCTTCATTTCTTGCGAGACTGCTTGGAGATGGAATGGATGAACACAATATTATTTATCGTCTATTTGATGAAAATATTGTCGGTAATTCTTTTCCTAATGCAACAGATATTATATGGAAATTTGAAGAGTCTGGATTTAATGGATCTAATAATTCTAATGACATTACTATCTACTCTTCTTGGAATTGGGTAGATGAATTAAAAGAAGTCGATCGATTTGAATCTGCGGCTCATAGTGATGGCCAATTAGGTTAGACAAGAATAAAAATAAATGATCTTGTAATTAAAGATTTTTTAGCGAGGGTGCTTAATTAGCCTGCCAAGGAAAAAGGATTATCACTCTACTTCGAATTCTGTAATATGAAGAGAACAAACTTGCTGAAGAAATAAAAACCGCAGATGAGATTGGAAATTCAAAACTAAAGGCAGCTTTGGCTAAATATTGATGGCGTTCATAATGCATACTCAACAAAAACTTAGGATAACAGAGTTTGACAGCTGCATATTTATTTTATAAAGTACAATAAGTTTATCGAGAAGTTCAACAACTAGTTTCAATTGTAATAGGAGAAACTTTTTATTTAACCATTCAAGAACAAAATGATGATGTATCTCGACCAGTAAGAGAAAGAATACTAATAGGACGCAAGAGAATTAAAACTTCTGGTGCAGATTAGTTGGCTTTTACTTTATTGAAGGTTCTTCTCTCTCATTAATTACCTAATATGAAAATTAAAGATCTTAAAATTCTTGAATTAGCGAGTGTATTGGCTGGACCTTCAGTAGGTTCTTTTTTTGCTGAATTAGGTGCTCAAGTGATCAAGGTAGAAAACCCTCTTTTGGGAGGTGACCTAACGCGCAAGTGGAAACAGCCAGACGAAAACCCGGAAAATAATATCTCAGCTTATTATGCTGCGGCAAACATCAATAAACAAATCAAATACTTAAATTTTCTTGACAGTACTGATCGTCAGTTACTAAACCTCGAGATTAAAGAATGTGATATTCTAATTGTGAACTTTAAACCTGGAGATGCAGTTAAATTTAATCTGACTTTTAAAAACTGCAAACAACAAAATTCAGATATTATTTATGCTGAAATTACTGGGTATGGTCCAGATAGTAATAGAAGTGCTTTTGATTTGGTTTTACAGGCCGAAACAGGTTATTTATCAATCAATGGCTCTAAAGAAACTCCGGCTAAACTGCCTGTTGCTTTCATTGATTTATTTGCAGCTCACCAATTAAAAGCTGGTGTTTTAATGGCTTTATTAGAACAAAGAGCGCCTTGTAAGGTCAGCGTATCACTTTACGATGCAGCAGTTTCATCATTAGCCAATCAAGCAACAAATCAACTTATGAACGATAATACACCTTCAAGGCTCGGTACGCTTCATCCTAATATAGCGCCTTACGGAGAAGTTGCTTTGTGCTCGGATGGTGTTTCATTTGTTCTTGCAGTTGGAAACAACGCTCAATTTGAGAACCTATTAAAGATCCTTCATTTAAAAACTAAAAACGAATTCGAAACCAATACATTACGTCTAAAAAACAGGAAAGCTTTATTTGACTTTCTCAAACCAGAAATAGCGAAAATCAGTAGTCTTGATTTCTCGTTAAAGTGCAATGCCACGGGCGTTCCGATTGGGAAGATACTGAACTTAAAGGAAGTCTTTGAAACTGAAAAAGCACAAAACCTAATAATGGAAGAGATACAAGAAGGTGAAGAAACTAAAAAGGTAAAAACTGCGGTATTCGTTATTACTTCTTGAAATGCTTTCTAATTATTCCAATCAATTTAGCTGCCTCGCGCTCCTCTATTTGCATACCGAACGTAACTTTTTGACCTAAATGAATAAAACCAATGGTTTCGCCACCAACTATCCAAAAAGATTTAAAATAAACATTTCCAAAAGACTTCGGATTACTCGTTAACCAGCCAAAATCTTTGATATTCTCAGTGAAAAATTTTAAACTTTTTCCTCTACCTAAAATATCGTTTTTCAGGAACAACTCACCATTTTCAATAATTATCGACTCAAAACCAAATTTCCTCCAGAGCCATGCATGAATCGCTTTGTATTCAAAAAACGTCCAGAAAGCTAAATAAACAACTAGAAATATTTTTTGATCACTAGGCCAATCGCTAAATAAATATTGAACAATAAAAAGGCCGCAGAGGCTCCAGGCCAAAACCCAAAAAAACAAAAGAGATTCTTGCCACTTAAGTATTTTACCAGAAATAGAAACTTCCAGTCTCTTAGCTTCGGTTTTACAGTTTATTCGTTCGCCTATTTTAGTAGTTCCTTTCAATGTTGTTTAACTTGGGAGCGCAAAATAAGGCTTCATTTTTCTATTGAACGATAATTAGTTCGTTATTTATTTTTTGTCCTGCTTATTTTTGTGAACTTTGGCTCAGTTTTAGTAAAGTGAATCACACTATGAAGAAAATTACAGTTTTATTTTTTTGTATTACAGTTCTGTTTCAAGCAAATGGTCAAGTAATAGATGGTTTACACGACAAACTATTTGACCAATATCTTTTGGGTAAATATGGTGATTGTCACGATAGGGCTCAAAGAATGATTGCCAATGATAAGTACAAATATGACCCAGAGCCATATTTATACATAAGCATGTGCTTAGTGAAGTTATTAGAGGATCCTAACCAAATAGATGAGTACGATAATATTTTAAAGGATGCTTTAAAGTTTTCAGAAAAATCCAAAAAATATAATGTTAAAGCTCTGAAAAAAGAAATAACAACATTTCCAATGGATGAGAATCTTGACTTCTTTGATGAGTTAATTATGATTGGAGTTGATGAAGCTCAGTACCATTTTAATGAAGATAAATTCAGTAAATCCGCTTCTTGGTTTAAAAAAGTAGGAAAGATAGCACCAGATGATGATAACATCCAATTTGCAATGGCAGCTAATATGTTGCTGTCTAGAAATATGGAAGGCCAAAAGATCATGAACGTGTTGCTTCCCGAAATGAAAAAAAAATATTCGAATGGTGACGAAGTCCCCAGTGAAGTTTCAAGAGATGCCTTAGTTGTTGGTTTCCTCGCTTACAGTAAATATTTAGTTGATAAAGGTGAATCTGCTAAGGCAATAGAAATCATAACTTTTGGACATGAATTAATGCCTGATAATAGGAAGGTTTCTATGAAATTCGAAGATCTCACAAAATAAGGTTTTCTTCAAATGCGCATTGACATCATTTCTGTAGTTCCTGCTCTACTGGAAAGTCCATTATCTAATTCAATTCTTAAAAGAGCACAAGAAAAGGGTCTAGCGACTCTGCAAGTTCATGACTTAAGAGAATATGGCAAAGGAAATTACCGTCAAATAGACGATGCTCAATACGGAGGAGGCGCTGGAATGGTAATTATGCCTGAACCTCTAGCGAAAATGATTGATGCATTGAGCGAAAATGTCAACTATGATGAAATTATCTTTTTGACTCCAGATGGCGAAACATTGCAGCAAGACACATCAAACCAACTCAGCTTAAAAAAGAACTTACTGCTAGTATGCGGACACTACAAAGGAATAGATGAACGTATCAGACAGAAATATGTGACAAAAGAAATTTCTATCGGAGATTATGTCCTAACGGGAGGCGAATTACCTGCTTGTATACTTATTGACAGTATTGTTAGACTGATTCCTGGTGTTTTAAACGACGAAACTTCGGCATTGAGTGATTCCTTTCAAGATGGCTTATTATCTCCTCCTGTATACACTAGACCTCAAAATTGGAGAGACATGGGCGTTCCTGAAGTACTAACTTCTGGTAATTTCAAAAAGATTGAAGAGTGGCGTTCAAATGAAGCTCAAAAGCGTACAAAAAGTAGACGTCCAGATTTACTTGAAAAGAAATAATTTTCTTTTAGAAATTGTGCTGTAATTATTACTCAAATAACTATTTTTGCAGCCTCAAATTTTACCGTAATACTATTGTAATGGATCAAATAATAAAAGAGATAGAAGCCTTTAACGTTTTAGCAAGAGAAGATAAATCTTTCAAGGCGGGCGATACTATTACTCTTGACTATAAAATTAAAGAAGGCGAAAAAGAACGTGTTCAGCAGTTTCGTGGAGTTGTAATCCAAAAAAAGGGTTCAAAAACCAACGGAACATTTACTGTAAGAAAAGTATCTAACGGTATAGGTGTTGAGCGTATCTTCCCTATTTCTTCCCCAGCTATTTCAAATATTCAAGTAAATAAAGTTGGTGTTGTAAGAAGAGCAAGAATATACTACCTAAGAGAGCTTAAAGGAAAAGCAGCTCGTATCCAAGAAAAAAGAAGATAGCTATTTGCTAAACAATATTTTAGCCCAACCGTCATATGGTTGGGCTTTTTTATGCAAAAAACTTATATATCTGAATGGAAAAAATAGGCTTGTTTTACGGATCTGACACTGGATGTACTGAAGCGGTTGCTCGATTAATAAGAGATTTAATTGGACTAGACAAAGTAGATGTTTACGATGTCTATGATATAAAAGGTGACGAACCAAAAAACTATAATAAACTCATTTTAGGCCTTTCAACTTGGCACGATGGTCAACTTCAGAGTTCTTGGGACGATTACTATTCTAAGTTTCACGATTTAGACTTTACAAATAAAACAGTTGCGTTATTTGGTCTTGGCGATCAATACGGCTATAGCACCTATTTCTGTGATGGAATTGGAGTAATAGGAAAGCAGGCCGAAAAGAATGGAGCGACTATTATTGGGAATTGGTCAACCGAAGGATATGAGCATGACGACTCTAAAGCCTTAATTACCGAGGATACCTTTATCGGATTGTGTCTGGACGAAGACAACCAAGAAGATCAAACTGATCAGCGTATTCATGCTTGGGTCAAACAAATCGTTGAAGAATTCGGAATTTAATCTTCCTTTTGCTTAAAAATATATGTTATGATGGTTTGTGGTGAGTCAATCTTTCGATTTGGATCCCAATAGCGTTTCCCAAAACGCTCTTCTAGGTTAGCTATGTCTTCTGTTTCATCTTCCACTTCCCAAGAGTATTTTTTCTTCCTAAAAACAACTACCTTCCTGTATATTATCGCTAACATAGTGCCTGAAACGCCACCCAACAGGTGAGATTCCCAGCTTATTTTCCAATCAAAAGGAAACACCCCCCAAATCAAACTACCGTAAAGAAATACAATCATTAAAGAGACCGCCATATGACGATAGGACTTTCTAAGAAAACCACTCCAAAATAAAAATGCCGCTAGCATATAAATCAATCCACTAGCTCCAATATGATGAGAAGGTCGAGCTGCTACCCAAACCCAAAAACCGGTAATTAACCACCCGTAACCCATGACCTTATAAAATACGGGGCGATAAAAAAAATAAACCATTGCAATAAGCATAAACATAGGAAAGGAATTACTGATCAAGTGATTCATATCTCCATGCACAAATGGAGAAGTAATTATTCCTATTAATCCAAAAGTCTCTCTAGGATAAACGCCTAAAAAACCGAAATCCATATTAGCCTGAATTTCAATAAAATACACGAACCACATCAACAACACAAAAAGTGCTGAGAAGGTAAAAACGTTGCTAATATTTTTAGATATCATAATTTCATTCTAATCAATTGCCAATCCAATCCAATTTTCAGACTTTATGGCAGCCAAAGATAACAGCTCGCTGTTAAAAAAACGACTAATAGATGACACTCATGGCCTTTATCTGTGGCTAAGTTCGCAGCTATGAAAGTTCACTTTATAGCTATTGGTGGAAGCGCCATGCACAACTTGGCTTTAGCCTTAAACGATATGGGTTACGAGATAACCGGTTCAGATGATGAAATATTTGAACCATCGAAGGGAAGGCTTGCAAAAAAAGGAATCTTACCTGATCAAATTGGCTGGAATGCAGAATTGATTCATACAAATTTAGATGCTGTCATTTTAGGTATGCACGCAAGAAAAGATAACCCTGAGTTAGTAAGAGCGCAAAAATTAAATCTTCCAATCTTCAGCTATCCAGAATACTTATTTGAAGCTTCCAAAAGCAAAACAAGAATAGTTATCGGAGGTTCTCACGGCAAAACGTCTATTACTTCCATGATTCTGCATGTTGTGCAAAGTGAAGGTCTTGAATGCGATTATATGGTTGGAGCTCAATTGGAAGGTTTTGATAATATGGTTAAACTTACTGAATCGGCCAAATACATTATTCTAGAAGGAGACGAATACCTCTCCTCTCCTATTGATCGCAGACCAAAGTTTCATTTGTATCAACCCCATATTGCCTTACTAAGTGGGATTGCTTGGGATCATATTAATGTTTTTCCAACCTTCGAAAACTACGTAGATCAATTCAGGATTTTTATAGACAAAATTGATAGAGATGGCAGTCTTATTTACTTTGAAAAAGATCCCGAAATTGCAAAATTAGTTGCTGAACAGAGTGGGGATTTTGACTCAAATGGATACAATATCCCAGTATATCAGATAGAAAATGGAATCACCAATATCACTATTGATGGAAATAAATATCCTTTAGAAATATTCGGAGAACACAATTTACAAAACCTCTTAGGGGCAGTATTAGTCCTTGAGAAAATGGGAATTAAAAAACACGACTCACTTACAGCATTAAGCAATTTCAAAGGTGCAAGTAAGCGACTAGAATTAGTTAAGCGAGCTGAAACAAGTGTTATTTACAATGACTTTGCACATTCTCCTTCTAAGTTAAAAGCAACAACGGCAGCTATGCAACATCAGTTTCCAAATCGACAACTAGTTGCTTGTATGGAACTGCATACCTTCAGTTCTTTGAGTAAAAAATTCTTATCGCATTACGACGGAGCTATGCAAACCGCAGATACGGCTATAGTTTATTACAATCCCAAAACGTTAGAACATAAGAAGCTTGACCCTATTTCTAAAGAAATGGTTTCTAATGGTTTTAATCAAAAGGGATTGATCGTATTTACTGATGCTCTTGAATTGAGAGAATTCTTAAACGCTCAGAAATGGGAAAACAAAAACTTGCTTTTAATGAGTTCAGGGAACTTTGATGGAATTGATTATAAAGAATTAGCTGAAGAATTACTCGGTTAAGCAACTCTATTATCGACATTTTGTAATCGTAATTGAACCATATTGAGTAGTAAAATTAGTGAGATAGTTTTGCGGAATCTCAATCTATTAAACCTAGTTCAACGATAATTTAAACCCTAAACTTACTCAACGATGCTTATAATGCAGCGATAATAAATGAGATTTTATAGCAGTTACGCAGACAATAACAGAAAATCTATAGAAAGAAGTTACTCTACTAGATCTTCCTCATTAGCGGAACTTTTCGGAAAATAAAAGCTACTACAACACTGTAACTTATTCCTAAAAGTGTAAACAAGAATATTGTTAAGGGGATATAGAGAACTAAACTGAATACAGATTCCATATTCGCAGACATTTTCTCCATATCTTCTATCGGATATCCTTTTGACCTCGCTTCATCGAGCCGAGATTCTACTAATCCAATAAAATAAGTTGTATCAAAAAGCTTATAGAATACAAATGTAAAACCTCCAACCAAAAGTGAGAATAGTGCACTTCCTCTTGCTCCTATCTTAAATAATTGCACAAAACTACTTTCTGGTTTTCCAACGAAATATGCGCGAATACCAAAGAAAACCGCTAGTAATAGAAATAGGAAATATAGTTGAGTAGCTACAATACGATCCCAATCTATCGCAAATACAAGCATTCTTGAACTCATTCCAAAAATGGCAAACGCAATAGCAAATAATGACGATGAATTCATAATAACCAATAAAAAAGGCCGCACTAGGCGACCTTTAATTTTTAAGCGTTCATTGAAATCAAGAATTCTTCGTTACTACGAGTTCCTCTCATTCTATTTTTTAAGAATTCCATTGCTTCAACTGGTTTCATATCAGAAAGATGTTTTCTTAGAATCCAAATTCGTTGTTGCATTGCTGCATCCAATAACAACTCATCTCTACGTGTACTAGAAGCCACTAGATCAATTGCTGGGAAAACTCTACGATTAGCAATGTTTCTATCCAATTGCAATTCCATGTTACCCGTACCCTTGAATTCTTCAAAAATTACTTCGTCCATTTTAGAGCCTGTTTCGGTAAGCGCAGTTGCAATAATGGTTAATGAACCACCATTTTCAATATTTCGAGCAGCACCAAAGAAACGTTTTGGTTTGTGCAATGCCTGAGCATCTATACCACCTGTAAGCACTTTACCTGAACCTGGTGCAACCGTATTGTAAGCTCTAGCCAAACGTGTAATAGAATCTAGAAGAATCACTACATCGTGACCACATTCTACCATTCGTTTTGCTTTCTCTAAAACAATGTTCGCTACTTTTACGTGCTTGTCTGCTGGTTCATCAAATGTACTTGCAACAACTTCAGCGTTTACACTGCGCTTCATGTCTGTAACTTCCTCAGGACGCTCATCAATTAAAAGTACAATCAAATATACCTCAGGATGATTTGCAGCAATTGCGTTAGCTACATCCTTCAATAACATGGTTTTACCCGTTTTAGGCTGCGCAACGATTAATCCACGCTGTCCTTTACCAACAGGAGCGAACATATCCATGACGCGTGCTGACATGTTTTCTTTAGCATGACCCGTTAAGGTTAACTTCTCTTCTGGGTGCAATGGAGTTAAATACTCAAATGGCACTCTATCTCTAATGTCTTTTGCGTCGCGACCATTCACTTTATCCACTTTAACGAGTGGGAAATACTTCTCACCTTCTTTTGGTGGACGCACAGCTCCACGGATTGTATCACCTGTTTTTAAACCAAATAGTTTGATTTGTGACTGAGATACATAAACGTCATCTGGAGAAGAATGATAGTTAAAATCACTAGAACGCATGAACCCGTATCCATCGTTCATCATTTCCAATACACCTTCTGCCTCTACTAAATCACCAAAATCGTATTGAGGCTCTTGCGGCTTATCAGTTCTTGGCTGATTCCCGCTGCGATTTCCACGATTGTCGTTTCCACGATTTTCGTTTCTGTTATTGTTACGATTATCGCCGTTATTTCGGGGATTATCCGTGTTATTGCGCGGGTTATTGGGATTATTGGGATTATTACTATTTGCCTTACGATCGTTATTATTATTCCTAGGGTTAGGTTTAGTATTCGAGTTTTTACGATCGTTGTTTCTAGGATTATTAGTATCCCCTTTTTCTTCTGAAGGTTTGCTGCTCTCTGAAGATTTATCATCTTCAGTCTTCGATCCATCTTCTGTTTTGGGAGTTTCCTTTGACGCTTCTATGGGTTTAGTTACGTTTTTAACTGCAGTTTTAGCAGGTCTGCGCTTAGCCGGTTTAGCTGCATCAGCTTCGGCGTCAGAAGTCTTTACTTCAGCAGTCTTAGTTTCTGCAGGCTCACTCTTTACAGGTTTATCCGCTTTTGGTGCTTCGTCTTTTTTCTTTTGAGCTCTAGGTCTGGGTGTTCTTTTGGGCTTATCCTCGATATCTCCTACAGGAACCGATTTTGTTGAGTTCTCTGCTTGGGTATCTAGAATTTTGTAGATCAAATCTTGCTTCTTTAGCTTATCTATTTTGTCTACACCAACTTCTTTGGCAATGGTTTTTAAATCTTCGAGGAGTTTTTCCCCGAGTCCTTTCATATCATGCATCTGATAAAAATATTATGTTTTGGAAAAATTGTAAAATCAATCTATTTTGAAAACTAAACCGTAATGAAAATTAGTGATTTGGTTGCCTTGAGTAAAGGCTTACTCAGCAATTATACAACATTTTTGATTGCTTTGTTAATTGATTTGTAAATCTATGGATTGGATTTATTAACAGGTCTCTTGACCGAATAGTTAAATTAAATTCGCGTACAATAAAATTAGGAAGACTTAAATATGACTCGTCATTCCCGCGCAGGCAGGAATCTGTATTATATTGAGATTCTCAATAAGTTGGGAATGTCGAAGACCGAATTAATAAGTAATAGTAACAATGAAAGTTTTCATATCAGGTGCATCGGGATTAGTTGGCGGAAATTGCCATAAATACTTCACATACAAAGGCTTAGATGTAGTTGGATCACATTTCTCTTTTGAAACAGACAAAACCGTTCCTTTTAATACTCTTGATCTTTCTAACGAAAATAATTTTGATCTATTAGGTTTTGCTCCAGATTACATTCTTCATTGTGGAGCACTCACTTGGGTCGATTACTGTGAAGATCATCAAGAAGAGAGTTTTGAAAAAACGGTACAATCAACCAAAAATCTGATTGAAATTGCTAAACAATGCGGGTCAAAACTAGTTTTTATTGGAACCGATTACATTTTTGATGGAAAAAACGGACCATATTTCGAAGACACCCCTCCCAACCCCGTCAATATTTATGGCCGGCATAAGTTGGATGCAGAAAACATAGTTTTAAAAGAACTTCCCGAAAGTCTCATAATTAGAATTACTAACGTGTATGGAAAAGAAATAAGAAACAAAAACTTCATCATGCGATTAGTGGATAACGTGAAAAACGGAAAAGATGATACGCTCAAATTGCCGTTTGACCAATACGCAACGCCAGTGAATGCTGAGGATATTGCCAAAGCCTTGTTCTTACTAATGAACGATAACAAGTCGGGAGTTTACAACATTGCTTCTACCGACTTTGTAAATAGAGTGCAATTGGCTGAGCGTGTTTTAGGCTATTTTCCGAATCATAAAATGAAAATTGAGATCATTAGCACGGCAGAATTGGCCCCTCCAGCAGAGCGACCTTTGTATGGTGGCCTTCTAAGTACAAAATTTTTAAAAGAATACCCAAACTTTATTTTCAAAAATGTTGATGATTTCATGAAAGAAATCCTTAGTTAATTGTTTTAATAAGAAACAAGCGTAAATTCGCGCTCTCATTCAAGAAAATTATGGAAAATATTCATGTTCCTTATGGTTGTACCGTACACGGTGAAGAAGAAATTGCTGCAGTAACTGAAGTTTTAAGAACCTCAACCCAAATGGGTAAGAACGTTCGGGAAATGGAAGCACGTATAGCTAAGTTGTTTGATAAAAAACACGGAATCATGGTAAACTCTGGTTCTTCTGCTTTGTATTTGGCAGTTGAGATATTAGATTTACCAAAAGGTTCCGAAGTAATTACCCCTGCCCTAACCTTTGCTACTACGGTTGCACCTCAAATCAAAAATGGACTAATTCCTGTTTTAGTGGATGCAGAACCAGGCACCTATTGCATTGATGCCGATAAGGTGGAGGAAATGATTACCGATAAAACATCGGCTATGATTATTCCAAACCTAATTGGTAACGTACCCGATTGGGACAAGTTAGCTGCCATTGCAAAAAAATACGATCTAAAAATTATTGAAGATTCTGCCGATACATTGGGTGGAACTATCAACGGTGAAAGTTCTGGGAAACACTCCGATATTTCGATTACTAGTTTTTATGGTTCACACGTAATTAACGCTGCTGGAAACGGCGGTATGCTTTGCGTCAATGACGACAAACTAAACGACAAAGCGCGTCTATTAAGATCTTGGGGCCGTTCTTCTTCACTGTTTGTAGAATCAGAGAAAATAGAAAATCGGTTTAACGTGCAAGTAGACGGAATTGATTACGATGCAAAATTTGTTTTTGAGTCGTTAGGTTATAATCTAGAACCCTCTGAAATGGGAGCTGCTTTTGGATTGGTGCAATTGGGTAAATTGGATTACAATATTGCAGAAAGAGAGAGGAATTTTGATTTTATGACTAACTTTTTCAAACCATATGAAGAGTGGTTTATACTTCCAAAACAATTTCCAAATTCAAGAACAGGTTGGTTAGCCTACGCAATTACTATAAAGGGTTCTGCTCCTTTTACCCGTAAGGAATTCCAAATATTTATGGAAAAAAGAAACATACAAACACGCACAGTATTCACGGGGAACATTGCCCGTCAGCCTCTGTTTAAAACGGTTGACTTTAGAATTGCAGAAGGTGGATGTAAACATACTGATGATGTAATGCGCGGCGGTGTTTTGTTAGCTTGTCATCATGGTTTGACTGATGAAATGCGTGAGGCAGTTACTAGAAACGCTGCTGAGTTTCTGAATCAGTATAAATAGAACTTGCTTTAGAATAGTTGAAAGTCTGCTCATTAAATTGAGCAGGCTTTTTTGTGTTTTATAAATTTCAGATAGTCTTTGGTAGTATTACAGATTTTGTCTTATTTATTTCGGAATACAGAAAAAGTGAGCGAAAAGGAAGCTCTTTATGCATTCTTACTGAACTCGTAACTATGAATTTGATGCTGTTATGACTTCGTGAGCTATTTCCCTTGTTTCAATGGCTACTCCATTAGCAGGCGATTTTAAATCAGGACTCTAATTTTTTTAGGCCATGCATTTGTTAATGTCCAAGACAACTATTTTCCATCTTTGCACTTTTTTAAATTACCTTATATTTCAGATATAATAAAATATTACCACAAATCAGTACGCGCAAAAAAAGTAGAACTTAGGAGGATTTGTATGTCTCAATATCTTTAATATATTGTAATAAATAGCTAAAGCTTGATACATTGCAAAAAGCTAGACTAAGTGTTAACTAAAAATGAATGTGTTTGTCTGATAAATAACAGTTCGAGAGTAGAAATAGGACAAACAAGAAGTAAAAAATAAAATGAATAGAATCCAGCACATAGAAAATGAGATTTCTGATTTAAGGAATCAATTGCAGCATCACAAACTTTATGAAAGTTTAAATAATATAGATGACGTGAAAATCTTCATGGAAAATCATGTATTTGCTGTATGGGATTTTATGTCTCTTTTAAAAAATCTTCAAATAAACCTGACAACGGTTAAGACTCCTTGGACACCGCCAAAAAACGCAACCTTATCGAGATTTATAAACGAAATTGTTCACGGAGAAGAGAGTGATATTAATGAATTAGGAGAACCTAACAGTCACTTTAAAATGTATTTAGATGCAATGATGCAGGTAAATGCGAGTACCGTTGAAATTAATAATTTTATTAAACTTTTAGAGTCAGGAAATTCAGTTGATTATTCATTAAATCAAATTGATATAGACATAAAAGTAGCTGATTTTGTGAAGTTTTCATTTTCAGTTATTGAAACAAACAAACCGCATTTAGTTGCTTCCGCCTTTACATTTGGTCGAGAAGATGTTATTCCAGACATGTTTATCGAAATTCTAAAATATTCTGATTCCGAAAACAAGTTATATAACAAACTTACCTACTATCTAGAGCGCCATATAGAACTTGATGGAGATGAACATGGCCCCCTCTCTCTTCAAATGATAACCGAGCTATGCGGAAATGATGATCAAAAGTGGAGCGAAGCATTAACTGTTGCGAAACAATCCTTGGAAAAAAGAATTGAGCTTTGGAATTCAATTAGTGATTTAATTCAAAAGGAAAATTCAGCAGACAACGCATTGAAGCTAACATAGACTATATACGATTATTGTGTTTAATTACACTTATTCCATGGTTTTGATTTGGTGCTTAAAAAAATGCTGAGTTAAAAATAAAAAAATAGGTTCTTTATCAATCTAAAAAGTTTAGTACTTTTTACACACTATTTTCACTCACCAAACGCTAAAGCCAAAGTGGGTCTCTATATTTTCGTAAATCGAATAAACTCGATATGGACATTCAGAATAAATCAAAAGAAGAACTCATAAGCGAGTTGCAAAAACTGCTTGAAGAGAATAAATCTTTAAAGGCTTTAAAAGAAAAACGATCAGCAGAACTAATCTTTGCTCACCAAGAGCTTGTTATTAAGGACGCAGAAAAGGAAAAACGAGCAGCGGAACTAGATATTGCTAATGAAGAACTTGCCTTTCAGGGCGAAGAAAAGGAAAAACGAGCAGCAGAACTAGATATTGCCAATGTAGAACTTGCTTTTCAAGACGAGGAAAAAGGAAAACGAGCGGCAGAACTAGGAATTGCTAATGAAGAACTTGCTTTTCAAGACGAGGAAAAGGAAAAACGAGCATTAGAGCTAGGTATTGCCAATGAAAAACTTGCTTTTCAAGGTGAAGAAAAAGAAAAACGAGCAGTAGAACTAGTTATTGCAAATGAAGAACTTGCCTTTCAAGATGAAGAAAAAGAAAAACGAGCGATAGAACTAGTCATAGCCAATGAAGAACTTGCCTTTCAGGGTGAAGAAAAAGAAAAACGAGCTGCAGAATTAATCATTGCAAATAAAGAACTGCTTTTTGAAAATGAAGAGAAAGATAAGCGGGCAGATGAATTAGCTATCGCCAACAAAAAACTTGCCTTTCAAAACGAAGAAAAAGATAAACGAGCAGATGAATTAGCTATCGCCAACAAAGAAAAAAGTAAGCGGGAATATGAATTAATTCTTGCCAATGAGGAGAAAGAAAAAAGAGCAGATGAATTAGTCCTCGCAAACAAAGAACTTGCCTTTCAAAATGAGCTCGAAAAAAACCGTGCTGAAACAGAATCCATAGCCAAGGAATTACGGCAGTTTATTGAAACTGCGAATGCACCAATTTTTGGAATAGACAGTAAAGGACTAGTAAACGAATGGAACGAAACTTCTGTGAAAATTACAGGATTCAAAAAAGAAGAGGTCTTGGGCAAAGATTTGGTTGAAACTTACATCACAGAAGATTACCGAAATGCAGTAAAACAAGTATTAGATAATGCGCTAAAAGGTAAAGAAACAGCCAACTACGAATTTCCGCTATTTACTAAAGATGGTAAAAGAGTAATCGTTCTCCTAAATTCATCAACGCGCAGAAATGCAGCAGGTGAAATTGTTGGAGTGCTGGGTGTAGGTCAAGATATTTCTGAAATTGATAAACTGCGAACAGAATCAGAATCTGTCGCCAAAGAACTGCGTATGTTTATTGAAACAGCAAATGCACCAATTTTTGGAATAGACAGTAAAGGACTAGTAAACGAATGGAACGAAACTTCTGGAAAAATTACAGGATTTAAAAAAGAAGAGGTGCTGGGCAAGGATTTAGTTAAAACCTACATCACCGAAGACTACCGAAATGCAGTAAAACAGGTACTGGATAATGCACTAAAAGGTAAAGAAACTGCCAACTACGAATTTCCGTTATTTACCAAAGATGGTAAACGGGTAATGGTATTGCTTAACTCATCAACGCGCAGAAATGCTGCTGGTGAAATTGTTGGAGTACTTGGTGTAGGTCAAGATATTTCTGAAATGGATAAGCTGCGAACAGAATCAGAATCTGTGGCCAAGGAATTGCGTCAGTTTATTGAAACTGCAAATGCACCAATTTTTGGAATAGACAGTAAGGGACTAGTAAATGAATGGAACGAGACTTCTGAAAAAATTACAGGGTTCAAAAAAGAAGAGGTGTTGGGGAAAGACTTAGTTAAAACCTACATTACCGAAGACTACCGAGATGCTGTAAAACAAGTGCTAGACAATGCACTAGAAGGAAAAGAAACTGCCAACTATGAATTTCCTCTTTTTACTAAAGACGGCAAACGAGTAATGGTACTCCTCAATTCATCAACTCGAAGAGATACAGATGGTAAAATAGTTGGGGTACTTGGTGTAGGTCAGGACATAACTATTCTGAACGAATACAAAGAAAACTTAGAGTTTAAAGTAAAAAATCGTACACAGGAACTTGCCTTTCAAAATGATGAAAAGGATAAGAGAGCTGCAGAACTCGTTATCGCAAACAAAGAACTTGCTTTTCAAAACAATGAAAAAGAAAAGCGTGCACTAGAATTAGTTATTGCAAAAGAAAAAGCAGAAGAAAGTGACCGATTAAAATCAGCTTTTTTAGCTAATATGAGTCATGAAATAAGGACTCCTATGAATGGCATACTTGGTTTTGCCGATTTATTAAGAGAAGCTGATCTTAGCGGAGAAGAGCAACAGGAGTTTATCACAATCATTGAAACAAGTGGAACACGAATGCTAAATATCATCAATGATATTATAAGTATTTCTAAAATAGAATCGGGATTAATGGAGGTTAATATCCAAGAATCAAATATTAATCAGCAAATAGAATTTATCTATACCTTCTTTAAACCCCAGGTTGAGGCTAAAGGAATGCAGTTTTTAATTAAAAAAACTCTATCGGAAAAAGAAGCATTTATTAGAACAGACACTGAAAAAGTCTATTCTATCCTCACCAACATAGTCAAAAATGCTATTAAATATACTGTGGAAGGATCAATAGAATTAGGTTATAGATTAAAAAAGGGTGTTGCATCTTCAGAAATAGAATTTTATATAAAGGATACAGGTATAGGTATTCATAAAGATCGACATGAAGCCATCTTTGAGCGTTTTATACAAGCTGATATTGCGGATAAAAGAGCTTATCAGGGAGCAGGTTTGGGTTTATCTATCTCTAGAGCATATGCAGAAATGCTTGGTGGTAGAATTTGGATGGAGAGTGAAGAAGGAAAAGGATCAATATTTTATTTAACCCTACCTTACCAAACTAAACTTGAAGAAAAAATAATTATTAAAAATGTAGATAAATCTAACGAAATTGTAAATCCAGAAATTTCGGGATTAAAAGTATTAATCGCGGAAGACGATGAAACTAATGGAATGCTTATCTCAGTAATTGTCAAAGAACTTAAATTGGTATTACTCGAAGCAACGACAGGAATAGAAGCTGTAGACCTTTGTCGCAGTAATCCTGATATCGATTTAATTCTGATGGATATTCAAATGCCTGATTTAAATGGATACGAAGCAACCCGTCAAATCCGACAATTTAACCAAGACGTTATCATAATTGCACAAACGGCTTTTGGACTAGCCGGAGATAAAGAAAAATCAATTGAAGCAGGCTGCAACGACTATATTTCCAAACCATTTAATAAATCCAAATTACTTACAGTAATTGGAAAATATTTGAAAAAATAATCACTTGAAAGTAAATTAAGCAGATAAATTTTGAGTGTGTAAAAAATAGCATTAAAAAAACCATTAATGGTCTTTAGTTGCTCGTTCAACTTTACTTTTCTTAGCTGAATAAGTCAATTAACTACTGATCTTATTACCCAAACCGTTAGTATTATTAGATAAGTTAAACCTTACTTCTAGAGCAGTACTATTTTGAAATTTGAAAAATAAAACTACAAATGCCGAAACTTGAAATAGTAAATGAAAACAAAGATTATATAGTCGTAAACAAGGCGGCTGGACTTATTAGTGAAAAAAGTCCTTACGAGGATTGCACTGTTGAAGTTCAAGTTCTTAATCACCTATTAAAAAGCAAATCCAATCCCTATGTAGGAGTAATACATAGACTCGATCGAGTGACCAGCGGTGTGCTGATTTTTGCCAAGAAAAAACGAATTCTTGTCGCATTTAATAATCTATTTAGCAATCGGAAAGTTCAAAAGACTTATTTAGCAATCGTTAAAAAAAAACCATTAGAGGACAACGACAACCTTATTAATTTTCTTGTAAAAAATAACCTAGAAAAAAGAGCTGATATAGTTGAAAATAAATCGAAAGACGCGCAAGAATGTATTCTATCCTATGAAATTATAGACAAAAATGATATTGGTTATCTACTGGAAATAAAACCGAAAACTGGTAGGTTTCATCAAATAAGAGCCCAATTAGCAAATATTGGACTTCCTATTATTGGAGATGAAAAATATGGTTCAGACCAGGACTATCTCCCTTTATCTATTTGCCTTCATGCATGGAAGTTAACCTATGAGGATGATGATTCTAAATCAACTAAAACCTTCAAAGCTCCTTTACCAAAAAATGCTTTTTGGAAATTCAAATCCATTTGATGATAGAGTTAACCTCTTAAATCACATATTGTAAATAACTTGCTTAGTGAATAGATTCTTTTTGAAAAATTAGATTCAATGGAAATATCAAAAGGAATAACTCGAAAAGAGTTTAGAGAAAATTACGGGTCAAAAGCACAATGTTTCGATTATTTAAGTCATCAAAAATGGAGCTTAAAATTTTTTAAGTCGTATTTAGTATACTGAAAAGTATGAAGTAGAATAAACTACTGAATAATTATTCCGCCTCAAAGTCCACTTTAAGAAAAGCAATGAAAGATTCCCTTAGAAAAAGAAGTTGATATGGATGAACTTTAAATAAGAATGAAAAAAAGAAAGAGAACTTTACAATGCTTCATTTGTAAATTATAAAAATATTTATTAAAAAGCGAGAGGACTCTGAAATAAAAAAAGGGGACCGAAGCCCCCTAGTTTAAACAACATGATAATCTTTTAAATTATTCAACAATCAATTTGCGTGACTCAACACCATTAACTGTTACGATATTGACAATATACAATCCAGTAACAAAATCAGTTGTTTCAATTTGAAGAATGTTATTACCCAACTCCAAGTTCGGTAACTCAATTTGCTTTCCAGTAATATCAACTATCTCAATATCATTGATTATGCTCGAAGCATTTATATTCAATACTTGACCATTTCTTATTGGGTTAGGACCAAATGTGAAGTTAGAAGTATTTGATAAATCGAATACTGAACTTGCCGCCTCACCAGTAGTTAAATCAAGTTTATAATCACCTGAAGCTACACTATCAATTCCAGCAAATGCATGTACTTTCCATTTTAAGTTTACAGTACTTTCTTTTGCTACACCCGCTCCACTTAAGATTGCATAAATTGTTGAATATTTCAACGTTAATGCAGTATCTGTTCCTGAGTTGTTTGACGCTAATCCAGCTACAAGTGCAGTAGAATAGTCACCAGTAGCCACATCTAGGAACCATTTATAGGTTGCTCCCTCACCAGCATTATTCCATAATACAGTTAATTCTTTTGTGCTATCGTTATCAATAGTAGCAGCAAATCCGTCAGTTGGGAAAGACAACATAAAAGAGCTAATTAAAGCACCTCTCGTTAAGTCTAAAGTATATTCCATGCTAGACGTTTTTAGTGAAGCACCGGTTTTAGCTACTACTCTCCATTTTAAATTAGCGGTTGCTCCAATAGTAACACCTGCTCCGGACAATACTGAATTTATAGTTGCAAAATCAAGCGTAAGTATAGTATCCATTGCCATGTTGTTACTTGGCACTGTTACGAGTGGGTTTGAAAAATCACCTGTTGCCAGATCTAAAGACCATTCATAAGTCGCATCGTTTGCAGAAGATTCCCATCTAATATCAAGTTCTGTAGCAGCACTTCCTTCAATAGTAGCTGCGAATCCATTTCCTGGAAATTCTAAATCAAAATCATTCAATACAGTTCCTTTAGTTAAGTCAAGGGTAAAGCTAGAAGTGGAAGCAACACTATCTAAACCAGCATAAGCATGTACTTTCCATTTTAAATTTACTGTTTGACCTTTTGTTATACCTGCACCCGCAAGCACTGCGTCAAGTGTAGCAAAATCTAGAGTCAATACAGAATCCATTCCTGAATTGTTGCTGGCTAAAGGGCCTACGATTGGATTTGAAAAATTTCCGGCAGCTACATCGAGGAACCAAGCATAAGTTGCTCCTTCACCGGCAGAATTCCAGGTAATGTCAAGATCAGTATTTGCATCACCCTCTATTTTTGCAGCAAATCCATTTGTTGGAAAAGTCAAATCATATGGAGAGATCGACGCTCCTCTAACTAGATTAATATTGAAAACATCTGGCGAAAAAACGGTTGACATGCCATTTGAGGCCGTTACAGTCCATTTTAATCTAGCAGTATCTCCAATTGAAACTCCAGCATTTGCTAAAACAGCATTCACTGTTGCAAAATCTAGTGTCAAATTAGTATCAGCTCCCATATTATTTGAAGGCACCGAAACAATTGGCGAAGTGAAATTGCCTGTCAAAGCATCAAGATGCCATGTATATGCGATTGTTCCAGTTAAAGTAGTTTCTTCTCCCCAACCGATATTAACTGTTGTTGAATTTAAACCTTCAGCTTTTAAATTGGCATTAGTTGCTGGTCCGGATAGCCTGAACTGAGCTAAACCCACAGCAGACATTAATAATAAAGAAGTAATGATTGTAAAATGTTTCATATTTTGATTTTTTTTAGTGTTTATAGTCACTTGGAAGACATAATACCATTAAAATAGTTTGTTATTGCGGTGTTAAAAAGTGTGACTTCAAAATTTCATAAATTAAATTTCAGACAAAAAAAACATTAAACACCTCTATATAAGAGCAGTATCTAACATGGACAATTGGGTGTCGTTTAAAAAAATACACGGAGCGATTAGTTGGTTGTTCTGGATAACTCTTAATGAAAAAAGTTCAAATGCTGTAATTTTACACTAATTTAATTTAAAGGTTGTTAGTGCCATTTCGTATCCAAATAAACCAAATCCACTAACAACTCCTGTACAGTTTTTAGCCATAAGGGATTGGTGACGAATCGTTTCATGGCGGGCATAAACATTAGAAATATGAACTTCAATAACCGGAGTTTCTATTGCAGCAACGGCATCTGCAATAGCGACTGAAGTATGCGTGTAACCACCTGCATTGAAAATGATTCCATCAAAAGAAAAACCTACCTCTTGAAGTTTATTGACCAACTCCCCTTCTATATTGCTTTGATAATATTCCAATTCTATAGTGGCAAGTTTACTTTTCAATTCTTGAAAATAGTCATCGAATGATCGATTACCGTATATCTCAGGTTCTCGTTTTCCAAGTAGATTCAAATTGGGGCCGTTTAATATCAATATCCTCATTTTGTTGTTAACGTTTAGCTGAGACCAAATGTAGTACAAAGGTCCCAATCCCTTTTATTTGAAGTATGGATTCAGCAGGATTATTAAAAGGTTTTAAGCGTTATTTAGCATTAGAGCGCTCATTGTCCAAGAATTCGGTTGAGGCCTATTTATCGGACGTTAAAAAGCTGTATCAGTTCCTGAATCAAGACGAATCTTCTACTAGTATTCTGAAATTAAAATTAAATGACTTACGAGCATTTCTAGTTTGGTTAAATGAATTCAATATTTCTAATACCACACAAGCACGAATTGTAAGCGGAATTAAATCCTTTTACAATTATTTAATTTTAGAAGAAGTAATTACTGTTGACCCTAGTGAATTATTGGAAACGCCACGAATTGGTAGAAAACTTCCTGTCACTTTAAGTATTGATGAAATAGACAAAATAGAATCGGTCATTGACCTAAGTAAACTCGAAGGATCTAGAAATAAAGCAATTATTGAGACTTTATACGGTTGTGGTTTGCGTGTTACAGAATTGTTAGAACTGAAATTGAGTAATCTGTTTATCGATGAAGGTTTTGTGCGAGTAATTGGAAAAGGAGACAAAGAACGTCTTGTACCTATTGGCCAAAGCGCTTTAAAGTTCATTTCGATATATGTGAATGAAGTGCGTATTCATGTTAATATCAAGCCTAAGAATGAAGACTTTGTATTCTTAAACAAACGTGGGACAAAGCTTTCGAGAATAATGATATTCAATATTGTAAAAGACTTAGTAGAAAAAGCCGGAATTGGAAAGGTGGTTTCACCGCATACTTTCCGTCACTCCTTTGCAACTCATTTGGTAGAAGGTGGAGCAGATTTAAGAGCGGTACAAGAAATGTTAGGGCATGAATCAATTACTACTACAGAGATATATACACATCTCGATAGGCAATATCTTCGCGCGACAATAACGGATTTTCATCCAAGACAAATTCAAGAACGAAATGGGTAAGTTCCTTTTTACAATCGTTGCTGTTTTTACAATCACATTATCATTTGGTCAGACAGTAGAAGACAGAGCATATTCTGCAAAGCTTCAGCGATTATTGAGTCATACTGTTCCTGAAGTAAGCGTTTCAGAAGTTGATACTAACGATTCAATTGTATTTGTTGATGCACGTGAGGAGAATGAATATAAGGTGTCACACATAAAAAAAGCGGTATGGGTCGGTTATAACAAATTGGATTTATCAAGACTAAAGGACACACCAAAAGATCAAAAAATCATTGTTTATTGTTCTGTGGGGTATCGAAGTGAAAAGGTCTCAGAAAAATTGATTAAACAAGGTTTTACAGATGTTTCAAACCTTTATGGAGGCATATTTGAATGGAAAAATACAGGACGGCTAGTGCATGAAAGTGAAACCCAAACCACAGAAGAAGTGCATGCTTACGATAAAACTTGGGGGCAATGGTTAAGAAGAGGAAAGAAGTGTTATGAGTAATAATTCTTAACGTAAATTTAGAATGAACAACGATACGGAAATCACCTCTAATCAAATTCTATGAATTAGAATCTCATTATCAGTTGGTTCAATTCTTATGCCGCAGCGCTAAAGGAAGAATTACCCTAATTTCAATTGCTTTAAGTTTTTGCCTAAACGCCCAAAACAATTCTTACCGAGTACATGCTATTAAAAATCCAAATTACAAATTGAACTTATTAGAAATTAATCTACGATTAAACCAACGATCTGACGAAATTAGCACAGAGAATAATTCTGATCTAGTAGTGTATTTTACTCACCTGAATAAACCACACAATTTCTTTCAGTCTCGAACAATGTAATTTTCAAGTCTAAATCATCAGACAATTCTTTTCGTAATCTATTCCAAATAACAACCGCTATATATTCTGCTGTTGGATTGAGCGTTGAAAATTCCTCTATTTGTTCGTTTAGATTTTTGTGATCCATATATTTACAAACTTGGGCATTAATAATATCCTTAAGGACCTTAAGATCAATTACATATCCTGTTTCTGGATCAATAGCTCCGGTTACTTCAACCCAGAAATCATAATTGTGGCCGTGATAATGGGGATTACTGCATAAACCAAAAATTTCAGAGTTTTTTACATCACTCCAATCTTTCCTATATAAACGGTGTGCAGCATTAAAATGTGCTTTTCTTTTGACAGTAACTCGCATAACTAAACTAAATATTCCTTTACTCTAGGGAATGCAATTTTAAACCATTCCGTGTATTGTTCTGGGTTTTCTTTTATTTCGTCTTCGATTTCAACAATAGAAAGAAACTTCCACTCTTCTACTTCTTCAGGATTTGGTGTAGCAACTCCATTAAACTCTCCAATCAGAACATGATCGTACTCATGTTCTGTTAAACCATTATCGAATTCTGCCTTGTACGTAAATTTAAAAGCAGCACTCATTGGACAATCGAAACCCATTTCTTCTTTCATTCTTCGGTGAGCGGCATGTCTTGTCTCTTCATCTTTACGTTGATGACTGCAACAAGTGTTAGTCCACAAACCCGGAGAATGATATTTACTCAACGCGCGACGTTGAAGCATAAATTCACCGCGAGGATTAACCACAAAAACAGAAAATGCCCTATGAAGAATACCCTTTTCATGAGCCTCCATTTTATCCATAAATCCAACACTACGGTCAAATTCATTTACCAGTATTACTTCATCTCTATCCGTATTCACTGTGACTAATTCTGAAATCATAATAAACCAATATTATGACGTACATATGATCTTACGAATAAACCATATTTTCCTATGTTAGGGATACGAATGCGTTCTTTTTTAATTTGACTACTCGGAATGTTTTGAATTTTCTTGAATAATCCGAAATAGTAAACATAAGCTAAGTAAACTCCAAAACGCGCACGCTTAGGCAATTGCAATATTCCCTCATAACCAGCATCAAAGTCTGACTGAATATCAGCCTCTATTGTAGCCTTTTCATCATTGGTCATATTAGCAATATTGACATTTGGAAAGTAATTACGACCTAAATCTTCATAATCATCTTTTACATCACGCAAAAAATTGATTTTCTGAAATGCAGCTCCTAATTTCATTGCATTCGGTTTGAGTTTATGATATAATTTATCATCTCCTATTACAAAAACCTTAAGACACATTAACCCAACTACCTCTGCCGAACCCAAAATATATTTCTCATAATTGGCTTGAGTATATTTTACATCTTGAAGGTCCATTTCCATACTGTCCAAAAAAGTATGGATTAGGTCATGGTCTATGTTAAAATCATTAATAGCATGCTGAAAACTATTAAGAATTGGATTAAGGCTAATTCCTCTATTAATAGCTTTAAATGTGTCTTGACGAAACTCTTCTAATAATTCTTTTTTATCATAGTCGTGAAAGGTATCCACGATTTCGTCAGCAAAACGCACAAATCCGTAAATACCGTAAATAGGATCTTTAACGGTTGGATTTAAACATGAAATACCTAAAGAAAATGAAGTGGAATAGGCTTGAGTAATTTGTTGAGATGTACGCTGAGAGACGTCATCAAAGAGTTGTTTAGCATCCATGGGGCTAGAGTTTTTTGTTTAACATAAAATCAGCAACTACTTGACCTGAAATAATGGAAGGTGGAACTCCAGGACCAGGCGTAGTAAGCTGTCCTGTATAAAACAAGTTAGGCAGATATTTGTTTTGTAATTTAGGTTTTAAAAATGCAGTCTGTGTTAAAGTGTTTGCTAATCCATAGGCATTTCCCTTGTATGAATTATAGTCTGATTTAAAATCGTCAACACAATAAGAGCGTTTATAAATCACATTATCTTTTATTTTTTCGCCAGTAATTTCCTCCAATCGATTCAACAGAATATTATAATAGCGCTCTCTCATTTCTTCATTATCGGATAAATCAGGCGCTATTGGCATTAACACAAATAAATTTTCACAACCAGTTGGAGCTACTGAATCATCAGTTATTGAAGGAACACATACATAAAATAGAGGATCTGAGGGCCATTGTGGTTCGTCATATATTTCTTCTGAATGTTTTGTAAAATCAGTATCGAAGAAAAGGTTGTGATGTTTCAAATTGGCTAGCTTTTTATTTACCCCTAGATAAAAAAGTAATGAAGAAGGAGCTAAAACTCGACTATCCCAATATTTCTCGGAATACATGCGTTTACTTTCCGGTAAAAGATTTTTATCTACGTGGTGATAATCAGCTCCTGCGATTACAGCCTTACTATCTATTTGCTGTCCTCTAACCTGAACTCCCTTCACTGATTTTTCACTAATTACTAGCTTTTCGACAGGAGAATTGTAGTGAAATTCAACACCCTTTTCTTCAGCTAAGCTAACCATTCCTTCCACAATTTTATGCATCCCACCCTTCGGGTACCAAGTACCTAATTCAAGATCAGCATAGTTCATTAGGGTGTATAAAGAAGGCATGTTCTCGGGTTTTGCACCCAAAAATAAAACCGGAAATTTTAAAATCTGACGCAACTTATCGTTCTTAAATTGCTTATTGATTTGTTTCGCAATAGAAGAAAAAAGATTCAGCTTTAGAGCTCCACCTATGACTTCTGCATTTGCAAATTCCAGTATTGAAGTTGATGGTTTATAAACTAATTTATTTACACCAACCTCATATTTGTATGCGGCATCCTTAAGGAATAAATCAAGTTCATGAGCGCTTCCAGCTTCAATAGACTCAAATAATTCGAATAATTCTTTTTTATTTGCAGGTACATCTACAAAATCACCTTTACCGAAATAGACACGGTAGGACGGAGAAAGACGTGTTAACTCATAATAATCGGAAACTGATTTTCCAAATCGATTAAAATACTTTTCAAAAACTTCGGGCATCCAGTACCAACTCGGACCCATATCAAAAGTAAACCCATCTGACTCAAACTTTCGGGCACGGCCACCTGCAGATTCATTTTTTTCATAAACATGAACCTTTTCACCAGCGGCTGCAAGTGTCGTTGCAGCTGCTAATGAAGCAAACCCTGACCCTATGACAGAAACCAAATTAGACATTTCTATTAAACTCTGGTAATTTGGACATTAGCTGTTTTCTTGCAAGAAAAATCCTGCTTTTCACTGTACCGATTGGAATTCCCATTTCATCACCAATTTCTTTGTACTTGAACCCCTCCAATTTCCGTTGGAATGGAATTCTGTAATCATCTGACAGATTTTCAATGGCTTCTTCCATATTTAACACATTAATTTTCTTATCCGGTGGAATCGAAACATTCGAAGAACCTGTGCTCACGTAAGCTTGTGCCTGCATTTTATCCATAATTTGGTTAAACTTAGAACCTCTTCTGTATTGATTTATAAAAGTATTCTTCATAATCGTATATAACCAACCTTTTATCGAAGATTTTGTCAATAACTTATCCCTATACGTAAGAGCTTTCAACATAGTTTCCTGCAATAAATCTTTTGCTTCTTCTTCATCTGCGGTAAGCTTCAAAGCAAAAAACTGAAGAGGGCTTTTGTAGCTTACCAGTAGTTCATTAAATTCAAGTGTAGACATTTGTTTAATCTTTAATTGTTTTCGTTAAACAAATATACACTCTATTTCTCTCATTATCGTTTTTGTTTAGACTTTTTAAGTAAAAGTTAAACAAAGCCTGCTAAGCTTCTCTTTCAAAACAAAACCCTCATGAAATAATTCCATGAGGGTTGAATAATCTGCCACTTACTGTTTATCAACTGGATTAAATAGCTAGTTTGTCTAAATAATCGATAAAATCGGATACTCCGTTAATAATTTTTACATTTTTTGAAGGCTGCCAGTTCATCTTATCACGATAGTAGCTTAGACCACTATAGATAATTCTTGTATCCGGAAAAGCCTTATCATAATTTCTAAGCATATTCTCATACTCAAGTGGTGTACGACTTGCTGTAAAAATAGAAAGTATATGAGAAGGCTTTCCTTCTTCTACAATTTGCTGTACATCTCTCGCAGGAACATTTTGACCTAAATAAATTACTTGATAACCACGACTTCTCAGTATATAATTTGCTAATATCAATCCTATCTCATGCGATTCACCTTCAGGTAGAAACAAAACATATTTGTAACTATGTTTTGTTGGAATTTGAGTTGGAAGATCGTCAATTCCTGCAATTATTTTTTGGCGAATTAGACAGCTAATGAAATGTTCTTGACCAATGTTTACTTCGTCAGTAATAAACATCATACCAATTTTTACCAAAAAAGGATAAATAAATTCAGTTATAGTAGGTAAAAAGCCTGTCTCATTAACAGATTTTTCAAATAGATTATTAAATCTGGCCTCATCAAGTTCCAACATTGCCAATAACATTGCCTGTATGTAAAACTCTGTTTGTTCACTTAAAGATTCTCCATCTTGAATGAACTCAGATACCATTTTTTTTAATTCACTATCGTCAAATTGGCCTATTTTTGATATACGCATGCCTTTCTCTAAAAGCATTGAAACATTCAATAGTTTTTTAAGATCATTATCCTGATAATATCTTATATTGGTTACAGTCCTCATTGGTTGCAGCAAATTATAACGTTGCTCCCAAATACGAATTGTACCAGCCTTAACTCCTGAAATTCGCTCTAAATCTTTTATAGCGTACTGCCTCATGGTTACGTTTAGCTTTTATACAAGCAAAAAAGAAAAGAGTTTAATAAAGTTAAATATAAATTATCACAAGAGCTATAGTTTTTGCAGCTTAGAAGAAAATTTCCAGTCTCTTTCAGTTCTTAATTTTGAACTTTGAAACATTCCTTTAGATCCTTTCAACATTAAGTGAGTGCCGACTAATCCTACCCCAGTTCCAAATACAGTTCCCAATGCACCCCAAATAACAGCAGTGCTATTCGGATCAATTTGCTGAAATGAGAAAACAGCAATTGCAGCTCCTACGGCCGCAACTCCAGTTCCAAATGCAAAACGAGTTAATCCGACAGTGCGCCAACCCATAGTTTTAACGAACTTCTTTTTAACCATAACTAAACTTGAAATTTTTACCCGTTTACCGGCTATTTTCACATATTCTTTATCTATTTCTTCAACTTTCCCTCTAAGATTTTTTTTATTGGTTTTTGTTTTAAAGGTTACTTTCTCTCCTATTTTGAACTCCCTTACCAACTTTTGCTTTGAATTGTTGGCTAGCAATAGCGGGCCTTCTTTTTTCGGTTTTTCTTTTTTACTGCCTTTTTCTTTTTTATCTTTTTTCTTTTTTGGAATAGCTTGGAGCTGATTTACAGCTTCTTGATTATTCTTAAGTTCCTTGTCAGTTACCTCCTGTGTTGAATTTACTGGATCAGTTGGATAAATAACATCGTCCTGTCCAAATAAGATTTGAACCAACAGGAAACAGCTAAGGAATGCCAATATGTACTTTATTCCCATATTTAAATGTATCCAGCGATTTTATAACTAATCAAACCAAGCCATTCGTGAATTATTATGTTCCACTTAAAAAGAGTTTCCGCATTTGGAATAAACAGGTGATCGAAATAGAATTTTCTTTCTCCGGTTAAACCATCGACCCGATATTCATCAAATTCGATTTTCTGTTTCTGGAAGCAAGCTGAAGATCTTTTCATATGTATTGTTGAAGTAATGAGAAGCACCTTGCCTTCTATATCTAGACTATCTATCACTTTTTTAGCTTCTACTGCGTTTTGATAGGTATTTTTAGAATTAGGTTCTACTATAACATGTCTCGATTTTATCCCGATAGACTTTAGATACTCATTAATATAATTAGCTTCTGCACCATTAAAATCGTATAAGTTTCCTGCTCCACCAGAAAGTAATATGCGTTTTATTTTTCCGGATTGGTACAATGGTAACACACAGTTTAATCGATCCGCAGTCGTCCCAAAATTCACTTGATTTACTGCTGGCGCATATGATGAATAACCTCCCAAGACTATAGCTAAATCGTATTTTTCTTCCGTTGAAACAGTGTTCATTCCAGGCTCCCAAATACCCACAATTTCATCAAATACAAATGAATTTGAAAAAAGGTAAAGGGTTAGCAAACCAGTTATTAAGAACCGTTTTTTCTTCTTAGAGTTCTTGAGAATGATGCCCAGAACGAATAATATGCAAATCCAAACTATAGGGGTGCTAAAAACAAATAAAATTTTGGAAATCACATGAAACATGTTACAAATGTATGTTAGAGCCTATATGAGTTTATTGCTTGTATTATTTAGTTATGACCAATTTTTTTGTCATTTTAGAATATGCTCCTTTTACTTCAATATAATATACTCCTGAAGGCAACTCTGTTGCATTTATTGTTGAAGTTTTCTCGAAATCATTGATTTGACCTTCTAGTTTTACGCGTCCAATTTCATCATATAGCACAAATGATGTAAGTTGTTCAATTGAGTTTTCCCAATTTAAATGCACAACTCCCCTGCTTGGATTCGGATAAACATTCACTTTAAAATTATTAACGGTTTTAGCATCCTCCATTCCAATTAATGAAGAACTTGTAACATTTACTCCAAATATTCCACTTCCATGAGTAGCAATTGCTAAATAATTATCAGCATCTCTAGTGTCCATTTTATCGACTATCGCATTTCCAATAAGAGTTGGAGACTGCTGACTCCAAATAGTATTTTCGCCATCCAGCATATCAGTTGCAAAGAGACCAATACTGGTTCCAACAAAATATGCTGTGCCAGAATCCGTTTCTAAAATAGCAGCACTCCGCACAGAAGGGCCATTTCCAAGACCTCTTGCTGCATCCGGAATCCCATCAGGTAATTCATCTTCTAAATTCCCTGCAGCAGTTTTCCAATTATCACCTCCATCTTCAGAATAAAAAATGCTGTATGCATTATAATTAGAAAAGACGACCATAACCTTATCTGCGTCTTCAGGGTGAACAGCGAAATCACTTACATAAGTACCTTTTAACACTCCAGTAATATCTGAGATCGGCGTCACTAACGCACCAGCAGTATTTGCATTTTCTACTCTGTATATAGATCCATTAGATGTTCCGACATATAATCTGTGTTTTGGATTAGTGCGGCTACTTACCATGGCTGTAATTGATCTTGAGAAGGTAAAGTTCATAGTGGACCAATCATTTCTAGTGGCATTAGTATTATCTATATTAATTGACTTTAATGAATTATGCACTTTAATCTTTGAAGGTCCTCCAGCAGCATCCTTGTACAACATGTACATTATGTTGTTATCTGCATAATCTAATTCGAAAGGATTTATAAAATCGAAATTTATTGATCTGTTAAATTGATTTGTCGGCGTAGGTTCAAGCCGTACAGAGGCAATTTTTTCACCATTTCCATTCATTCTAATTCTAAATGTTCTACCATACTGACTTGAAACATAATAGACTCCTGAACCATCTGAAAGCGTTCCATCTTCAACTGCACAATAAGAGCCATCTGACTGCAGTGGATCTGTCCAATCCTTTCTATCACTCGCACTATTAGTAAAAAAAGTTCCATTATCCTGCAAACCTCCAATTACAGCAGCATTTTTTACCAGGTGATCTATCGCAACTGTATAAAATTGAGAAGTAAAATACCCCGTATTTTTAAACTGCCATACTACCTCATTTGCTTTTATGTTGTTGGTAAAAGAAATACCACCATCAGAAGCGGAGAAAGCCTCACTGGAATTATTTGGAAGGAAAATCAAATTATGTTGATCAGGGTGTTGATTGGCATAACGATATTCTCTTGGATCTGAAAATGACTTGGGGTTATAGCCTCCTATTTGAACTATGTTGTTTCGAGTAGTAAATCCATCATCCGAACGAAATAGGTTTGTTGAACCAATGTAAACGATAGTCTTATCAAACGGATCAATTCGGACCATCATATTGTAATTACCTTGAGTATCAAAAGAATAGTAAGCATTCTGATTAGAAGGAATATTAGTAGAAAGGCTAGTCCATGAGCCTCCCGAACCACTTCCGTCTCCATTTATATAGTTGTATTTAAACAAACTAGAATATTCGTTGTCTGTCGAGCTTGGATCAGCTGTTGAACCAGAACCAGGCGTTCGAGCAAGGAATATCAATTCATTTTCATCGGATCCAGCAATATCAAATACTATTCTTTCAAAATTACTCGGCCAAATAGCTCCAGTAATATTCACCCAAGTCTCTCCGTCAGTTGATCTGTATACTCCAGGATCAGCCTGATTAAATTGTTTTGCTAATGCGGCATAAACAACTCCATTAGAAGTTACTTTAACATCTGCATAAAATGAAGCCGAAGAATTATTATCACCTAACACCTTCTTCCAAGTTGCTCCGCCATCAAGACTTTTCATAATAACGCCATTAGCGGCAGCGTATACTTCATCCTCAGTCGTATTGCTAGGATCAACAGCAAGACTCCATGTTATTCCCCAGTCTCCAGCATTATTAACTTTTTCAACTTGAGTCGATTTCAGAGGTGTCCAAGTAACTCCTTTATCAATTGACTTTAATAAACCATTGCCTAACAGCGTGAAATCATTTCCAATCAAAGAGCCTCTTCCTTCTCCTGTTCCTGCGTACCATATATCTTTTTTTCCAGGTCGAGAGTCCTGAACTATACAGCTAATATTTTGCGCATAATCATTACTTGAAACCTTAGCCCACGAGAGTCCAAAATTGGTACTTCTCCAAATTCCACCTGAAACACCACCAGCTAAGATATTTGATGTATTTGACAAATCAACAGCTAAAGCTCTAGTTCTTCCACCAACATTCTGAGGCCCTCTTCTCGCGTAAATCAACGAATCTTCAGCCCTGCTTCCATACGAATTATGAAATGCTTTTGGTAATGTTCTACCAAAAGCCAACTCTTTATGTCTCATGTTTATTGGAATCTCGCCAGTTTGTGGATCAACTAATCTAGAGCGCATCCACTTTGCACGAGCTTCAGCATGTCCATCTAAATTCTGAAATTCAGTTGATTTAGAAAACTTTTCCTTGTTTAAAAAAAATAAAGAAATTATTCCTACAACTATTACTAAAAGTCCTATTCTGGTTCTAATCATACTGCTATTTCAATTTTTCATACAAGTCTACCTGGTAGAGTTTTTCACTATTAACTTCTCCAACTAGTTTTATCGTTGCAATTATTTTATCACTTTGTTTTAGTGCAACAAAAACCTCCTGTAACCCCTTATGTGTATTGCTATCTGCACCATCTGTACCGTAAGCAAAATAAGCAAGAATTGGCTTTCCCTGTTCAAAATTCTTCGTGAAATATTGACCAGTTTCTTTAACTTGTTCGACTTGTATTTTAGCATAACAATGTTTATTTCCACAGTTAATTCCTTCAGTAACACTCTCTTCAAATTGAAGTAATGTCCCAATCACTACTGCCTCATCTCTCGATGCTTTTATTGTCGGAAGCTTAGATACCTGATTACTTTGACAACCAACGATAATTATGAAACATAAAATGAAAATTCGGGATACCATAAATTAAATTTTTACGAATCGACTAATATAAGATTCAGCATCAACTGGGAACCTAATAATATAGGTTCCCACTGGTAAGTGCTGAATATTTCCAGAAATTTTATTGTTTTCGACATGCCACTCAATATCCACAGCGTTACCTAGTGAATTATAAACTTGGATATCTTGTATGGAAAACTCATCAATTTCGTGGATTCTCAATGCAACGTTCGTTCTTGCTGGATTTGGAAACAGAATTGCTTTTTGCAATTGTCCTTCCGTTACATTAGCAATTATATTATCGGATTGGGTCACATAAGAACTAAATACTCCACCACCATGAGTAGCGACACCTAAATACCCATCCGCAGCTCTATAATCAATTGCAGTTACAACGTGCGAACCAATTTCTGACTCACTTACCCGATCCCAAACCGTGCTATTACTATCAATATTTAGAGTGCCGAATAAACCCACACTTGTTCCCAGCAGCAACCAAGAAGCATCTCTCAATTCGACGAACTTTGCTACCCTGCACGATGGTCCATCGTTAATTTGAGCAAATTGAGCAGGTATCCCTGGCTGAATTTTACCTTCAATATTTCCTGATATATTTTCCCACGAATCTCCTCCTGTTTCAGAATAAAACACACTGTATACGTTATAATTTGAAAATACGACAACCACTTTCTTTGCGTCTTTTGGATGCACTGCAATTGAAGAAACAAAGCCATTAGAGTTTGGAATAGTTACATTTTTATATGTGTAATTAGCATTTGAGCTATCTACTCGAACAACGGCGCCACCACTAGTTCCAAAATATAAAATATTTGCAGGTTCTTTGCTTACTTCCACTGCGCTGATTACTCCTGATACTCCTGAAATGTTTAGTTGTTCCCAGTTTTCAGTTTGCTTGACAAACTGGTTGTCTAATTCAAAAACGGAAATATCGCTATTGCGCCACAAGACATTCCCATTTGGTAGAAACAATATTCTATTGTCATTAGGATCAATAGTGTATGGGTTAATAAACAAATAATTACTGGGAGCAATTGGATCTATACGAGCAAATCCAATACGATTACCCGATCCATCAACAGCAACTTTAAATAATCCCGCTTGTTGTTTTGCAGCTAGAAAATAAGGGGAGTAATCAAGGAAATGGCAATAAGCCCCATCATAATCAACTGGCATGCTCCAAGAATGAAGACTATCCGCCAAGTAATATAATGTCCCATTATCTTGAAGACCACCAACCATCTTTTTAGAACCTACTTTTTTATCCAATGCCAAAGTGTAAAATTGAGTAGTGACGTAACCGTTATTCAGTGATTCCCAAACAACTTGTTTGGAGTATAAATCTCTACTCAAATGAATTCCACCATCTGAGCCTGTTAAAATAATCTTAGAATCAGTTGGATGAAAAACTACTGTATGCACATCGGGATGATGGTTTGGATATATCTGATAAAAAGGCGTATCTATTTTATGATAATATCCGCCGGCAAACTTATCATCCCCTTTAGTAGAGAATCCATTATGACTAATATTTAAGTTTACTCCAGCTAATGCAACGGTATTACTATCATGAGGTGAAACTTTAATATCCATGCAATATCCCGTCTGAGAATGATAATCATCAAAAGGCCATATTCCTTTAGGTAAATTCATAGAAAGATTCTCCCAGTTCCCGCCTAATCCGCTGCCATTTCCTGAGTTGTAAGTGTATTTGAAAAGTGAATGATACCCGTTACGCCCTAAAAACTCACTTTTTTGTCCTGAATTTGGACTTTCAAATAATACAAACATTGAGTTTTCATTCTGCTGATTCAAACCAATTATTCCTCGACCTAAATTAGGTGCTGGAGTTTTTACTAAGTTAAAACTGAGACCATCTGTACTTCTAAATAAACCGCTTGCACTTCCTATTCCTGAACTTATCGCAGCATACCAAATTCCAGAACTAGTCTGTACAAGATCGATGATTTGATTTGCCGCTCCATTTCCATGAACATTGAGCCAGGTTACTCCTTGATTTTTACTTCTAAAAATACCACTAGGCGTAGCCAACAATAAAACAGTGCTAGAAGATTGATTATCCACCAATATCTTCCAACTCAGATCTAAGCTATCTTGTCGCTGAGGAGAGTCATTTATGAAACTACCCAATCTATTCCAAGTTTCGCCAAAATCATTTGAAACTAAAACACCATCACCACCAAAATGCGCCGAAAAATTTGCCGCTCCCTGAGAAGCTCCCCTTGCCTCTCCAGTACTTGCGTACCACATATTTTCTTTACCGATACGTGGATCTTGTGTTATCCAGGTAATAGATAAATTGTGTTCGTGAGTACTTACTTTATTCCAGCTTTTACCTTCGTTTTTACTTAGAAAAATTCCGCCAGAGGCTGCTCCTGCGATTATTCTAGTTGGGTTTGATCGATCAATAGTAAGCGCTCTAGTTCTGCCTCCAATATTGTATGGACCTCTATTCTTCCATTGCAATTCTCCCGATCTTGCCCCTAGAGGAAAGTGTTCTGAAACAAAGTCTAAATCTGATTTTCGAATATTAGCTGGTACTTTGCCTGTAGAAGGATCCTGCAACTGCATTTTCCACCAATTAGCATCGGCTTTTTCTGCAATAGGATTGCTTTTACCTAGGAATTCTTTCCGATTGTTGGATCCAAACCAAATCAGTAAGAACGTGAGAATAATAAACACACTAATTGTAAATCCCTTTGAACCCATAAAACATTTCAAATTTAAGTTTAAACAAGCTTATAAAAATTAATTTTAATCGTTTTCTGAAACCGGTCGAATCTAAATTTTTTCTTCCAATTTTTCGTATGAATGAATGTCTTTCACATTAAGGTGTGTAGACCCGTCTCTGTAAGTTTTATAAGCTGGTTTGAACTTAGCATTAAAAATTATATCACCTTTAGTATAAGAGAACCTCGAATGAACAACTTGGCTAAATGAATCATCGAATCCTTTCAAAAGGACAAGTACCTCAGGGTTTAATTTCATTATTTCAGCTGGTGATTTATCACAAAACGGACTTTCTTCGTCGATAGGGTGCACTAAAGTCCAGTTTAACGGAAAGAAGTCAATGTTAGAAATATCTAATTTTAGTCGACTGTATGTTCTTCGGTACTCTCCATTAATTTCTTTGGTTGTTGCCAAAAGAAGCTTTGCCTCCATTTCCATAAGGACATTATTCCTCATATTAACCGCTCTAAACATTAGACTAAACCCTCCTTTAAATGGACTTAATAAAATATTATTACTATATAAAATAATTGCTGAAGGCTGAGCAAATCGGCCATATAACACACCAGTGGCAATCGAAAAACTCATAAAGCCAACTAGTGCTTGAAACGATGCTATTATATTCACACCTATTCCTACAGGAGCTAAACCACCGTAACCAACCGTGGTAAACGTTTGAAAACTAAAAAATAATGCTGTTAGAAAATCACTTCCAAATTTATGAGTGCGATAACCTTGAATTCCATCTACTCCTACCAATAAATATGAAAGGGCGAATAGCGCATTGGTGGCTATGTAAGTCACAAGAATAATGGTAATAAACTTGAGCCAAGTTATATTTAGAAAAAACTGATATAAATGTCGAATGGCGGGCCCAAGGCCCTCTCTATATATATTAAACGAGCCATCGGGATTAATTATCCTTTGTGTTTGTTTATCATATTCTTCGCCTAATCCAGGATCACTTAAGTGCTCTTTCGCCATATATCAAATATAGAAGATTCAATGACCTACTCAATGGAATGAATAGTCTTCAACTGTCTGTCAATCGAAATCCTATACCGTGCACATTTTCTATTTTTATCGAAGTATCTGGACTTAAATATTTTCGCAATCTACTTATAAACACATCCATGCTTCTTCCTAGAAAATAATCGTTTTCACCCCAAACCAACTTCAGTGCTACTTCTCTTTCTAAGACACTATTTTGATGAATGAAAAGTAATCTTAGTAATTCAGCTTCTTTTTTTGTGAGTTCGGAAACGGATCCATTTGTAGTCAATTTCAAATTTCTATAATCAAATTTAGAATTGCCTAATTCAAATATTTCTTTTCCCTTAACTTCATCTATTAACTTTCTATTTGAGCGACGAAGAATAGCGTTTACTCTGGCCAATAATTCTTCAAACGCAAATGGCTTTGTTAGATAGTCATCTGCACCAGCACCAAATCCTTCAACCTTGTCAGCAATCATACTTTTAGCTGTCAAGAATAAAATAGGTATATCTAGATTCATTTTCCGAATATCATTTGCCAATGTAAACCCATCTTTTTTCGGCAACATAACATCAAGAATACAAATATCAAATTTACCTTCGTAAAAAACCTCAAAGCCAGAAAGTCCATCTTTCGCAAGTGTCACTTTAGCTCCTGCATCAACCAAGTTATCTTTAATCACGAAGCCTAAACTGGCATCATCTTCTACTAATAATATTGACTTTCCTTCAATCATTTAATTATTGGAATTTTAAGTACAAAAACACTTCCTGAGTCTTCATTTTTTTCTACAGAAATTGAACCTTTATGTGCTTCCATAATCACTTGTGCGTAATATAAACCAAGTCCAAATCCCTTCACATTATGCAAGTTGCCCGTTGGAACTCTATAGAATTTATCAAAAATATATTTCACATCTACCGATTTCATTCCTATTCCGTTGTCCTGAACTCTAACTTCGATATTATTTCCTTTTTCATGCACAAGAATTTTAATTTCAGGATCTACTTCACAATACTTTATTGCATTATCAATCAGATTACTCAACACATTATACATATGAATTTTATCCAGTTTAACCTCAAGGTTTTTATTGGGAATATCACTATGGATTGTCCCTGATTTTTCCTCAATTATCGTTTTAAAAGTTGATATACCATCTGAGACAAGTTCAGCCAAATTGCAGGTTTCAAATTGCATTTCTACCTTATCTTTATCCAAACTAGCTATTTGTAAAACCTTTTCTACCTGCAGCTGCAATCGCTTATTCTCTTTTTTTATAATCTCAGCATAATTACGAATCCGCTCTGGCTGATTCTCTATACCTGGTTTCAATAAAACTTCGGTAGAAAGTGAAATGGTCGAAATTGGCGTTTTCAATTCATGAGTCATATTATCTATAAAGTCATTTTTAGTATCCCCAAGCCGTTTTTGCTTTAGGATAATATTGATGGTATAAGCAAAGAAAGCTGCAAGTACCAATAACAACAAAGAAGAAAAAATCCAGAAATTCAAACGATCTATGACCATTTTGGTTTTATTAGAAAAATAGACCGAGAAATAATGACCGTCATCGCTCCGCCAATTCACAATAGTGGATGGTGTTTCCTTTTCCACTGCTTTACCTTGGTCAATCTTTACAACCTTTGTAAAAACTATAGAATCATTAAAACAGTTATATAAATTATATTCAAAATCAAGGTTAATTTCTTGCTTTTTGAATTCTTGTGTAAGCAATGCCTCAATAAAATCTGGATCAGGATTTTCATTAGTTTTTACAATAAAAGTTTGATCCTCTACCTGTTTAACTGGGTCTAGCAATAAACTCTCATCTCCCTGGTGTTTTTGAATAGCACGTGAGGCTTGAATAAGTGCTTGGGTAATATCATAATTGAGTTGAGTAACTTGCAGTTCGTAAGCTCTGCGAATCCAAATGAGCTGGACTGATACAATTCCTACCAGCAAAATGGTCGCCATTATTATTACAAGTCTTATCGTGGAATTTTTCACGTTGTAAAGCTAAACCCAAAAATGAGAGCAAACATCAAAGTTAACAACGGTTTAAGAAAAGAAATGACTTGGACTGCAAGTTGAATTGTACTTTTTTTCTTAATTCAATATACCTTCGCAGTATGGGAATGATAAATACGTTTATAAACGAAGTGAGACACGATTTTAGTAATCAAGAATTGGATGAAAAATCAGTAGAACCAACACCTATAAAGCAAGTCGAAAAATGGATTCAAGAAGCTGTTGATTCAAAAGTTTCGGAAGCAAATGCCATGAGTATCTGCACTGTCAATCAAAACGGAGCTCCGTCCTCAAGAATTGTTTATGCAAGAGGAATAAGTGAAGACGGAATTATTCTTTACACCAATTACAACAGTCAAAAAGGACAAGATTTAGAAGTAAATCCAAGTGTTTCTCTACTATTTTTCTATCCAGAATTGGAAAGGCAAATTCGTATTGATGGAACAATTCAAAAACTCCCAGAACAAGAATCGGATAATTACTTTAATGCGCGTCCAACAGAAAGTAAACTTGGAGCATGGGCTAGTGAACAAAGCAGCACTATTGAATCTAGAGCAACTTTAGAAAAACGTACTGAGTTTTTCAGAGAAAAATTCGGTACAGAGATACCTCGTCCTCCACATTGGGGCGGATATATTGTAAAACCAACCAAATTTGAGTTTTGGCAAGGTAGACCTGCACGATTACACGATAGATTGGTTTTTGAAAAAGCGGATAAGGATTGGACAATATTCAGAATAGCTCCATAGAATGACCAACAATTACTTACAAAAATTTGGTTTTGTTGAGCCTCAAATAAAAGAAACTCCAAATCCAAATGTGGGATTATTTGTGGTTATCCCTTGCTTTGATGAGCCTGACCTTATCTCAACACTTCAAAGTTTAAATAACTGCGATAGACCCAAATTAGATGTAGAAATTATTACTGTAATTAATGCTGGTAAAAACACAGATTCTTCTATAAAGCAAAGAAATTCGGAAACCTTAATAAGAGCGAAAAATTGGGCTAGAGAAAACACAAAAGAAGGATTCACCTTTCTTTTTCTTGAACAACAAAACTTGCCAATAAAACATGCTGGAGTTGGTCTGGCTAGAAAAATTGGAATGGATGAAGCTGTTCACCGAATCGATCAATTGCAGCTAGGTGACGCACCTATTATTTGCTTTGATGCAGATGCTATATGTGATAAAAATCATTTAGTAGAAATAGAAAAAGCTTTTCAAGCAAATCCAACAGCCAAAGGAGCATCAATTTACTTTGAACATCCAATAACCGGATCTGAATTTGACCTTTTTGTCTATCAATTTATTATCGATTATGAATTGCATTTGCGTTATTACAAAAATGCTTTTGAATTTACGGGTCACCCCCAGGCATGTTACACAATCGGAAGCAGTATGGCAGTAATGTCAAGTGCCTATCAAAGCCAAGGGGGTATGAATAAAAGAAAGGCGGGTGAGGACTTCTATTTCATGCAAAAAATTATAGAGCGATTTCCTGTTATTGAAATAAATACTACTAGAGTAATCCCATCGCCGAGACCTTCACACCGTGTTCCGTTTGGCACAGGACGAGCGATAAGTGAATTTCAAGAAGGGAAAAATTCAGACGAAACCTATGCGTTTGAACCTTTCAATGATTTACGTCTGTTTATTGATCGACTGCCTTTGATTTACAAAAATCAACAATTGAAAAATCTAGATACCTTAGAATCTATACCTGTAAGTATTCGAGATTTTCTAGTGGATCAAAATTTCGAAGAACGTATTCCTGATTTATTAGAATACGGAAAAACATGGGAAACCTTTCAAAAGCGATTTTTCAACTGGTTCAATGCATTTCGAGCCTTAAAGTTCGTACATTTTGCTAGAGATAATTATTATCCTAATAAATCACTAAGTTCTGAAATCACAAAACTTTGTACAATGAAGAATATGAAATCAGTCTCCATGAATTCGAACTCTGAATTATTGGCAATATTTCGTAAAACAGATAAAGAGCGTGTTTAATATTTCTACAAAAACAGCTAAACCTATTCTTGAATGAATCGCAGATTGTAGGTCTCTACTTCATTTGAAACTCGAATAAAGTGAATTCCACTTTTCAATTCACTTACATCTATTGTTGATTCGACGGTTAATGCTCCGCCCTGAACCTCAGCTCCTGTTAGGTCAATGATTTTATAATTAACATCATGATCAATACCTGAAACATTTAATTTACCTAGAACTGAGTTAGGAAAAATTGAAAGAGTGGAATGTTGATATCCGTTATTAATTCCAGAAGGAGCGTTATATCCTGCATTAGGAGATTAGTCTGCTTGAATCATGGACTTATCCAAAGCCTTTTGCAACATTACAGAGACTCTTATACGAGCAACTTCCCATTCTGAATTAATGACTTCAGAGTAGGTTTTTGATACAACATACCCTTTTGCAACAGGAGTAGAAATATCATTTTTTGAGCAACTTGGCTTCACTATTTAAAACAGTTCAAATAGCGAATAAGGAAATATAAATACTTTTAATTTTCTATTGAATTAGAATGCAAGAAAACAGGAAAGCTTTGCAACTTTCTGTATGCTTCAAAACAATTTAATTTAATAAAGAATAATTTATGGAATCTGCATGTACTTATGAGTCTGCAATGATATTTGCCACTCTGAATTCGCTTTAACGTAGTTAATAACTTGCGGTAGCATCTCTTCTTCCCTGCTCCATTCTGGCTGAAAGTACAAAGCGCAATTCTCAGAAACGGATTTAGCATGTTCCTTAGCCCAATCAAAATCCATAGAACGTACCACCACCACCTTTAATTCATGAGCTTTTTTCAAACTTGAAGGCAAACAAGGTTTCCTACGTTTAGGCGAAACTACAATCCAATCCCAAAGACCGGTGATTTCATATGCTCCGGAAGTTTCTAACCAAAGATTAAATCCGGCAGATTTCAATTCCTTCGTTAATTCAACAAGATCATACATGCATGGCTCACCACCAGTGATAACAATGTTTTTTGCTTCTGCTTCGCTGGCGCAATTGATAATTTCTTCAATTGTCATTTTAGGGTGACCATCGTCCCAGCTTTCCTTAACATCACACCAAGGGCAACCTAAATCGCAGCCACCTATTCTAAAAAAATAAGATGCTTTACCTGCATTTCTTCCTTCACCTTGAATGGTGTAGAAGTGTTCCATAATAGGAAAAGAAATTGGGGAAGTATTTACCATAATTGGTCGGCAAAAATAACATTAACGCAATTGCGAAAGACCAATCAATTAGGATCAGAAAAATCTTTATTATTTAAGAAGTCCGAGTCGCTTAAAGCCTTTAAAAAAGCGACTAAATCAGCTTTTTCTTGAGTTGTCAAGTTCAATCCATCTGCTATTCCGCTTCCTGAACCATTAGCAGTATCGCCCGAAACCATAATTGGTTCAATATTTATTGAGTTTTTACGAATTCCTGAATTATAAAACTCCACTACTTCTTCTAATGTTTCAAACCGACCATCATGCATGTAAGGACCTGTATGCTCAACATTTCTTAACGTAGGAACTTTAAATTGACCTCTGTTTGTTTCATTTCTAGTGACAACAAAAAAGCCTTCCGAAGGATTATCATCTAAACCATTATTCATGAAATCATTATTGGTAAACAGCATATTATCTGTTGAATGGCAATGAAAACAATCTCCTCCTCCACCGTTTTTACTAACCTCTCCGTTGAAAATTCTAAAACCTCTAGAAATTTGTTCCTCACCTGCCCCGAATTGAGGGCCAATATTTCTATCGTTTCCTGTTCTATCAACTGCCTTATCGAAGATTGAATTACTTGAAACTAAGGTCAACTCAAATTGAGTGATTGCTTTAGCCGCATGAGTAGAGTCGTAATCTGCAGTGCAAAATGCTTCGTAAAACATTCTATTGTATACTTCTTCACCCTTCAATTTTACGATTGCATTTTTCCAAGTTTCGTGCATTTCAATAGGATCAATTACAGGAACTAATACTTGTTTTTCTAATGTTGAGCTCCTTCCATCCCAGAAGAAAGCGGGGGAATAAGCTAAGTTGAATAATGCCATTGAATTTTTAGTTCCCGATTTTCCATCTATACCTATTGATAGCGCTCTCTTATTATCGGTAAATGCATAATTTTGATTGTGACAGCTTGCACAGGACATGGTATTATCACCACTCAATTTAGTCTCATAGAATAACTTACGTCCCAACGCAATGCGTTCTTCAGTCATTTCAATATTCAATATTGGCGTCGGATAAGGAGGGAAATAAGTGGGTTGGATTAAACTATAGGGTGTTGTTTTACATTGATAACCTGCAGTAGTATCTGTCATATCGGGGAAAGGAGGTATTTCTATTTCATTCTTTTTACAAGATAAAATAACCGTAAAAAACAGTCCAAAGAACCCTAATATTTTCAATAACCTAATCAATTTTCAATAATTATTTTTTTTCTAAAAATCTGATTATCAGCAATAAAGTTCAATAAATATATTCCAGCAGACAACTCTTGAGTCTCTATTAAAGTTGATGTGTTTTCAATTTTTTTTCGAAGGATTAAAACGCCATTCATATCAAAAATTTCAATACTTCCAATATAGACTGTTTCAAATATAAAGCTTCCTTTACTTGGATTAGGAAAGACCTTTGCACTAATTGATAAACTTTGCTTATCAATTGCAGAAAGTACAAGAGCGTCTTGCGCAATCAATACTGCTTTATGCAAATCCAAACGACCTCCGCTAGTTGTAATAGTGTCAAATACCTCCAAAAGCTCAACACTTTGCCTCAGATATATTGCGCTTCTTAGTGCCATTGAATCAGGGCTTGAAGAGTAAAATTCTTGAGGATAAACCGCATACATTAAACCCAAAGCTGCCGTTGCCATTGGAGCTGCAAATGATGAACCCCCTGCCTGACTTGTTGAGTTAACTGGAGAAGTTGTAAATATTTGCTTGCCCGGCGCCGCCATATCCATCGACTCTTTTCCGTATCCACCACCAAATAATTTATCTTGCTCATCACTGCGCGTTACGGTGATTAAATACTCTGAAGGGCAAGTACACGGAATATCTCCAACATCATCAATATCCACAACACTATTAGGCCCTGCTCCGATACTTACAATTCCTACTCTACCCAATTGATCCAACAAACCGCACCAAATAGGAAACTCTGCAGGGAACTTTCTATCGACACCAAACGATGAGTTTTGAGCGACAATGAATGCACCCGAATCTCCATGTGTCCTATTGTAGGTGCTTCGCATTTCAAGTATGTAGTTGTATGATTTAATTACAACAGCTTCATTTGTGGAAGATCCTTGGACTGGAAGCATTTTTACCTTCCAGTTTAATCCAGCTATGTCTCTTCTATTATTTCCAACTCCTCCTATTATTCCTGCTATCTGAGTTCCGTGTTTGTCTATGGATCCCAATGAAGTTTTAGAAGAAACATAACCGGTGTCTTCATAAACATTCCAACCATCATAATCATCTATATAACCATTCTTGTCATCGTCAATTCCATTCAAGGGAATTTCATGTTTGTTTTTCCAAAAATTGTCCTTAAGATCGCCATGTGAAATTTCAAAGCTTACATCTACAATTGCAATTACAATTTCCTGACTATCTATAGTAGAGCCTCCAGTAGTATAATCCCATGCCAGTGGAGCATTTATTTTATCTAAATACCATTGCCCAATCGCATTAGGATCATTTGACGTTTTGCGCATTTCAATATTTGTATGATTGGGCTGTGCTATTTTCACCAGCGGTTCGTTAGTAAGAATTTTAATAGCAGCCGTAACCCCTATATGGGGATCTGAAAAAGAAAAAGAATAAATATTAGCAGAAGGAACGAGCGCCTCTTCAATAGTAAATCGTAATCCAGAGCTAAAGCTCAGTTCGTTTAAAAAGTATTTGACATCAACACCTTGCTCGAGCTGGACAATAACTTCACCCTCTTCCCACTCGGTTTGAGCGGATATTGAAATCGAATTAAAAACAACAAAACAGAAAAATGCAAAAAGAAATTTCATACAATAACAATACGCAGCAAACTACAAAGGGTTTAGTTATCTAGACTTAATAAATCCAATTATTGCCAATAAAAGTACTCCAACGCTTAAAACCATCACGCCTAATCTTAGTTTGTAGTCTGGAATAAACTTTCGACGGTATCTGCCAAGCGTCAAGTTGTTCAATTGATTGCTTGTACTTTCATCAATTCGTTTAATTCCAAAGTAGTAAACAAGTCGGTCTCCTTTCTTCTCGTTATAACGTTCAAAGTGAAGTTTGTATTCTATAAGTAATGTTTCAAAATAGTTTGCCTGATCAGGTTTAGTAAAATGATAAACATTATAACTTTTATCGGTAGGGTGAATACGGTAATTCGTTAAATCGAAAAAATGATCCATTATATAACTCTAATTTTTTGCCCAACTTGGAGCGGTGTGTTTCTTCGAATTCCGTTTATCTTACAAAGATCATTGCACGTTGTACCATATTCCTCTGCAATCTTAAATAAATAATCTCCTTTTCGGACGGTATAATATTCTACTCCATCAGGAATGGCTGTAAATCCCCATGAGTTTTTTACTAGAGTTACTTTATTAGAAATTAGAGATTTTTCCTTGAAGTTGATAAGCTGATCAGGATTAAGAGCAACACCTTTAAACCGGACTTCAAAATGCAAGTGACTACCAGAACTATTTCCAGAACTACCGCCTAAGGCAATTACATCGCCGGCTTTTACATCGTCTCCAGCTGCAACCTTAAACCTGTGCAGGTGAGCATACAATGTTTCAAGTCCATTATCATGCCTAACAACCACTACTCTTCCATAACCTCCAAAATAACCCGCGAATCGAACTTTTCCAGAAAAGGCACTTTTCACCTGATCCCATACCTGTAGGTCTAAATCTATACCTCGATGCGTCCTACCCCAACGATATCCATATCTAGAAGTAATGACTATTTTATCAACTGGCGAAGCATAATCACCAAAACTTTTATCCACCAGTTTTAGGCGCTGTGTAGTATCCGATTTATATAATTTAAGGCTATAAGGATGCGGTTTAGTAGTTATCCAAGAACCATAAATTAAATGTGCAGGATAATCTGAATTGTGATCCAAATAAGCAAACTCTTCTTCAGCATCTGAAAAATCGTGATCGATTAAAAACAAATTTATTTGATTGATAAGCGCGTAATGTTCATCTCCAGATTCAAACAAACTATCCATCAGCAGAGCTGCTTCTAGCTTTGTAAGTGTCTTTACAGTCAAAAACAGTTCAATTTGACTCATTATTAGAGCTGGTGGTTTTTCCAACTTCTTTAACGAATCATAATGCAATTGAATATGTTCATCGTCCAATTTTTCCAGCGTATTGAAAAGTGTTTGATCTCCATACATTACTACCGCTTTCTTGACTGGCTTTTCAGTTTCAGTTTCTTTAGTGATAAACGATAGGCTAAGACCAGCATATATCAACAGTACAAATAGGTATTTTAGGGACGAAGTCAAGATCATGCAAATTTATAAGATTATTCCCTTAACATTAAATGCAAGACAATTGTTCAAAATCATAAAGGGTCTTCCTAGTCTATTTTTGCAAAAAATAAGATTTGGAATACTTAAAAATTATAGCAGTAGGAATTTTCACGCTACTTGTAGCTTTCTTATCATTTTGTGTCTTATCACCAAAAAAAGTTGCAGCCTCAAAAACAATTGTAGTGCATCATTCTAAGGAAAGCGTAATTAAGGATTTGACTGATCTAGAATTCTGGCAGCAATGGCATCCATACTTAGACTCAGCTAAAGAAGAAAGTATTATTAATAGCTCTAACTCCATTGAATGGCTCAGTAATACAAATACAGGAGGAAAAATTGAAGTAGATTTCCATCCCGATAGTGGGCGAATTTCTTTCACGACTGCATTTGAAAAAGATGGCATTTGGAAAGCATATCAGGGAGAGTTTTTGTTTGAAGGAAACGAGAGGGAAACTAAAATTAGTTGGATTTACGTGGGCGAAGAATTTCCCTTTCTAAAACGTCCTGCGAATTATTTCATTAAAGAAGTAATAGAAAAAACTATGGAGCGTGGGCTCTTTCGCCTCAAAAATTCACTCCGTCAAAAAGATTATCCTCAGTAAAAAAATAGTATTTCCGTTAAATATCAGAACGCATAATAGTACTTGAAAAGATAAAACACTCGACAACAAGTATTACAAGCCTTTCAATTTTTTCGATTGTATTTTTTGGATGTAAAAAAAGCAAATCGAAATTCCTGCTGTTCCTGAAGTTATTGTTGCTGAAACTTCTGCAGTATACTCGTTAAGGTTTGAGGGGAATTGCAGTTTAGTTAATCAAGCTACAAAATATCCTGTAAACGCTCATTTTTCCCCACTAGTAGGTTCGGTGCACAATAGCAGAACTGAAGTTATTCGTCTGGATAGAATTGCTTCACCAGGAATTAAAACCATGGCAGAATCTGGAAGAACGAGTCCGTTGAGTATTGAATTGGGTAATGTTATTTCTAACGGCGCTGGTGCTGCGTTAATTGTCGCTGACAATGGGCTTGCTAATGGCATTGAATCGCTATGCAACACATTCCAAAACCCTGACTACTGGTATAAATATACCTAAAGTTACCATTTGGCCTCGTTCTAAAAGGCTGAGAATTGATCTACTAATATTAGCAGAAAGAACCACTTAATTTTGTGTTTTGTTTTATAATAACCGCTTGTGTTTTATAAATTGGGCAATTGTTTTGATGATTACTAAGTCACTCATGGAATACCAACGTCCGTATTAAATATCAGTCATTACATTTAATTTTAATCATTAATTCATGAATAACTCCTTTAATATTAGTGATTTATAATTAGTTGTAAAGTAATTAATAAATGATTACTCATTAATTAATGTATATAATTAGTATTAGCGAATGATAAAGCATTCAAAATTACAAATGAAGAAAATTGAATATTAAAAATAGGAGTAATAACTTTTAATGGAATGATTAATCGTTAGCTCTGCTTGGAGAAAAAAAATAAGGCATAAAAAAAGCCTCACATTTACATGTGAAGCTTTTTTTTCAGCGGTCCGGACGAGACTCGAACTCGCGACCCCCTGCGTGACAGGCAGGTATTCTAACCAACTGAACTACCGGACCTTTTAAATTTCCAAGGGAAATTTAAAACGATTACTCTTCCGAGCAATCTAAAAATCTTATTTCTTAGAACTATCGTCTACGTCTAGACGAGCGGCAAAATTAATCGTTTTTAATACCTCTACAAGCGATTAAAAATATTTTTCAAAATAATTTCAATTATTGTTTTTCGCCTCTTCCCAGAGCACATCCATTTCACCCAAAGTCATCTTACTCAACTCCTTACCTTGCTCTTTCACCTTACTTTCTAAAAATTGAAATCGCTTTATAAATTTTTTATTAGTCCTTTCCAGCGCAGTTTCAGGATCTATGTCAATAAATCGAGCATAATTTATGACCGAAAAGAGCACATCTCCCATTTCATCTTCAATACGATTAATATCTGCATTAGCATCAACCTCAACCTTCAATTCATCTAGCTCCTCCTGAACTTTCGCCCAAACTTGCTCCTTATTATCCCAATCAAAACCAACACCTCTTGCTTTTTCTTGAATTCTATTTGCTTTTACCATAGCAGGTAAAGATTTTGGCACTCCTTGCAAAACAGATGTTTTTCCTTCTTTCAATTTTAACTGCTCCCAATTAGCCTTTACCTCCTCCTCATCTGCAACTTCCACATCACCATAAATATGAGGGTGACGGTGTACCAGTTTATCGCAAATTCCATTCAATACGTCAGTAATGTCAAATGCTCCTTTTTCGTCTGCAATTTTCGAATAGAAAACCATGTGAAGCATAATGTCACCTATCTCTCCTTTTAACTCGTCTAAATCGTTATCCACAATTGCATCGGCAAGTTCATAGGTTTCTTCTATGGTTAGTTTCCTCAAAGATTCTAAGGTTTGCTTTTTATCCCATGGACACTTTTCCCTAAGTTCATCCATTATATCTAACAGCCTTTTAAAAGCAATAAGTCGTGTATCCATAATTATAATTGACAGTATATTCACAAAAGTCATCCAATTTAGAATTGTGTAACTAAATTCGCTGAACTATTTAATAAGTTTGACACAAAGAATTCTCATAATCCTTTTTCTAGTTCTATTGCAGTTTTTTTCCGCACATGCTCAAGAACAGGACACTTCAAAATTTCGGCTAATAACTAAGATTAGTTATCACAATGGTTTACTACTTCCGCATAGAATCGCAATGCAACACATTCCAAAAGAAACCACCAACGGATTCGAATTAAACTTTGAAAAATCTTCTAACGGAACAAAAGCTTGGGAAAAGCTTTATAATAATCCAACTTTTGGAGTCTCTTTACTATACACCTCCACCGGAAATTATGAGGCTTTAGGCAATGCTTTTGGCGCCAATGCCTATTTGCTTCTACCAATTTTCAGTACTGCTAAATTTAAACTCCAAACTAGTTGGGGCTGGGGATTTGGATACATTGGAAAGAAATTTGACCGTCTCAGCAACTATAAAAACAACGCTATTGGATCCCACTTTAATCTTTTTGGTTCATTAAAGATAAAATCAGAAATATATGTTAGTACCGTTGATGCTATATTGATAGGTGCTGCATTCAACCATTGGAGTAATAGTGGTATTCGAAAACCCAATTTAGGAATCAATATTCCTACTTGGAGCATTGGATATCTACATAAGTTTTATGAACCTTTTCCTAAATCTCAGAAGCTTACAAAGCTCGAAAGAAAAGCATATAATCCAGCGCTTAAAAATGAATTTACCGTAATGCCTATTCTGGGATTTACCTCAATAGGTATTCATGATCAGAATATTTATCAAGCCTATGCCTTTCAATTAAATTACAGCCGGTTATGGAGTGCTAAATACAAGATTAATTGGAGTTGGGACCTGTTTTATAACACCGCTTTTAAAGAGATGATGCAACGAAATATCGAAACAAAAGACAATACTGCTTTACAATCAGGAATTATGGCATCTTATGAGCAAACAATAGGTAGAGTAGGCATTATTTTCGGGTGGGGAACATACCTATTTGATCAGACAAAGCGCGGCGACCCTTTTTATCATCGATTTGGCACTCGCTTCGGTATCACCGAAAACATAATCATTAACACAACTCTGCATACCCATTGGGCTGTTTCAGACCATTTGGAAATAGGTGTAGGTTATAAATTTAGACGATAGATGAAAGTAATTTTATGTTCATTTTTCATCGCAATTTTATCTTTATTAGTTAGCTGCGAAAAATGTTTAAATAAAAAGGGGGCTGTGCAAACTGTCCAGCATTCTCTAGAGACTTTTAACGAATTAGATATTGAAGGAAAATTCAACATAACTCTGGTTCAGAATACAAAAAACAGAATAACATTTATAGCACATCAAGGTATAATAGAATTACTCAGATATGAAGTTGTAGACAAAAAACTGACACTAACTAATAATAACAAATGCAGCAATATCAATGGTTATGCTGATTGGGTTGATATAAAAATTGAAATGGACTCGCTTTCATATGGAAGGTTTTCTGTACCAGGGATATTAACAAATGAGGGCATTCTTAAATGGACGGCATGCTCTCTGTTTGTTGATAATTGTAATCTAGAAACGAACTTGAATATTGACATGAACCAATTTGAAATTACTCTGGATGGAGGGAGCTCAACCATCAATTTAGCTGGTAAATGCAATCGAACAGAATACTATAACAATGGCGTAGGCCATATTTATGGTAAAGACCTAATCAGCAAAAAACTCTATATCTACTCTATCGGTACAGGGATTCTTGAGGGCACTGCAAAAGATTATTTCGCTACCTCATTGCACGGATCAGCTGTAGCGCATTACTATGGAAATCCAACAACAGTTTCTATTGATATAGTTGGAAGTGAAGGTGCCGAGGCAATTAAGTTATAATTAATCAACCATTTGCATTCCAGTATAATTCTGCGGAGTAATTTGCATAAGTTCAGTTTTAACAGTTTCTGAAATATCAAGTTCTTTTACAAATTCAGCAATGGATTGAGCAGTTATCTTTTCATTCTTTCGTGTTAACGCCTTTAGAGCCTCATAAGGTTTAGGAAACCCTTCTCTTCGCAGTACCGTTTGAATCGCTTCTGCAACTACTGCCCAATTATTTTCTAAATCGCGATCTAGACTTGCTTTATTGAGTAATAATTTGCCCATACCTTTTAACAAGGATTCGTAGGCTATCAGGCTATTTCCAAATGGGACTCCAACGTTTCTTAATACCGTTGAATCTGTTAAATCTCGCTGTAATCTTGAAATTGGCAACTTGGCAGATAAATGCTCAAATAAAGCATTTGCAATTCCTAAGTTTCCCTCAGCATTTTCAAAATCAATAGGATTTACTTTATGCGGCATTGCCGATGATCCTACCTCTCCTTCTTTTATTTTCTGCTTGAAATAATCCATAGAAACATAAGTCCAAATATCTCGTGAAAAATCAATTAGAATTGTGTTAATTCTTTTTAGCACATCACATAATGCAGCAAAATGATCGTAATGTTCAATTTGTGTGGTAGTTTGACTTCGATCCAAACCCAGTTCTTGTTTCAAAAATGTATTTCCAAAGTCAGCCCAATTAATTGTTGAATAAGCTACAAAATGTGCGTTGAAGTTACCGGTAGCACCGCCAAATTTAGCAGCAACTGGTATAGCATATAAATATTCTAATTGCTCTTTAATTCGTTCAGAAAACACCTGAATCTCTTTTCCTAATCGAGTCGGTGAAGCTGGCTGTCCGTGAGTTCTTGCCAACATAGGTATATTTTTCCACTCTTGTGAAAAGTGCTCCAATTGATCTACAATATCTCTAATTTTTGGCGCTATTACATTATCAAGAGCATCTCTAATCATCATTGGGTTAGCAGTATTGTTTATATCTTGAGAGGTTAATCCAAAATGAACAAATTCCGAATGACTTTCTAAACCTAGGCCCTTCATTTTATCCTTGATAAAATACTCAACAGCCTTTACGTCGTGATTAGTTACTTTTTCAATATCCTTTATCTGCTGCGCTTCTTCAACAGTAAATTCAGTATACATTTTTCTCAATTCCGAAAAAACTGATTTTTCAACACCTTGCAATTGAGGAAGTGGCAGTTCACATAACGCTATAAAGTACTCAACCTCCACCCAAACTCTATATTTGAACAATGCATATTCAGAGAAATATTGCGAAAGTGGTTCGGTTTTACTGGCGTATCGACCGTCTATTGGGGAAATTGCTTCTAATGACTTCATAATGTTAAAATAGGGCGGCAAATTTAAATGAAACTAAAGCGCTCTTATAGTATAACCGACGAAAACTATCAACGAGTTAAGAACGTTTAGTTATTCTATAAACCAACTGATAAAATGTATCACTTTATCTTCTCTCAAAGCCTGATGCAACAACAAGCCAGGATAGGCAGAACAGGTTGCTAAATACAGGATATAAAAACCAACCGAATTACTTTTATAGTAAAACAGAAAGCCCGGAATAAGAAAGAGCAGAGGAATAATAGGGTAAAATGTAAAAAGATTGAAATCAGAGTCAAAGCGAAATACTTTCCCATTAGGCTTTTGCACGCTGTAACCAGTAAACTCTTGCAGCATTCCAGTGTAATTCACATAAAAAGTATCTCCACTGCTGACTTTCAAATGAACCAATTCAGGAACATCAACTGTGGCTCCATCAACAAAAATTATAGTGTTTCGATTAAAGTATTCGTAATAAACCTTGGCCTCTACTTCTTTTCCTATTTGCTTAAATGGTAACCAATAATCAAACAAAAGTGAAAGACCAAACAAACAAGAAATTGCCGCCGCTATTCGAACCACATTCCAAGGCCAACCCCTTGTAAGAATTAATAAAACTCTTTTTTCAATTTCTTCAGCTTCTTCTTTGTGCGCCTTCGCATATTCGTTAGCACGCTGACGCATCTGTTCTCGTGCATTTTGTCGTGCTTCATATTCATTTAACGGACTATTTCGAGTTTGTGCTCCAGAATTTCGGGCTTTATATTCCGAGTACATGTCTTTAAGTTGGTCTCCTTCGTTCAATAAATATTGATACGCTTTTAGGTAATTGATGAATTTGATTTTGGCGTCCGGTTCAGCATTTACGTCTGGATGATATTGCAACGCCAATTCTCTAAAGCGCTTTTTAATATCCTCTAGAGTTACTGAATGAGACAAGCCCAAAATATCTAAACAAAAATTCCGATTCATCAATTACTTTGCTGGAGAGCAGGTATCAACTTCTTTTACGTCGAACTTTTCTAACTCAACACTGTAATCACCTATATTTTCTGGCTTGAAAAGAAATCGATATTTCACTTTCTTTTTTGGAGCCAAACACTCACTTTTTTCCTCGCTCATACTTTCGGCTATTCCATTGACGTATAAGTACAGTTGAAAGTTCAGTTCTTGATGTTTTTCTGTCACATTTTTAATCTTAAGTTTCAGAACTTGACTCTTCGTTTTTTTGTACGATTTGAATTTTTTCTTTATAACAAACCCTTTATCTTCCATAGGCTTGAGATTGACCTGAGCATGACCTGTCGAGAAGATAAAAGCAGCTAAAATCATTAATATAGTTGTAATTATTGCTCTCATATCACCTCTACTTCTAACATGTTAAATGGAATTGAAATAATAATATCGTAATCTTCGCCTGCCTCTAACATATCTTCATCATCAGTTTCGTAATACCAATTAACTTTTACCGCACTTAGACCTTCACTTTGCAACTTCTCCACTTTTTTGAAAACATCGAGTAAACATTTAGAGCTACTTGTATTAAAGTACTCCAACCGAATTTCTACTGTAGTATTTTCTTTAGCAACAGAATGATATTCATCCAACCATTCATAAATAGGTTTGTAAAAATCAACAGCATTTTCAGGAATACATCTTCCGCTCAATGAGATTGTACCGTTTTCTAAATCCAACATAACCGTTGGAGTTTTAGTTCCACCTTCTATTTTAAAACTATTCATTCTTATTTACTTTTATATTGATGGTGAAATAGGATACATCAGCATTAACTCCAGAAAAGTTATAATTCAATCGTTCACCAGTTTTTCTAGCAATATCCATCAACCCGAGACCGCTCCCTCCTGATTTTGTTCGAGCATTATTATTTAACGTCATTCGATAATTCTCCCTTAATTCGTCCTTTTTCTGACCATTAATTTGATCAATATTCTTTTTAAGTCTTATTATATCATCGTTCAAAATATAATTTCCTATACTCAACTCATAAAAACCACCTTTTCGAGCAAGAACCGTAGATATTTTTCGCATTTCAGCATCGTTTGCTAAAACGTTGTTTTGGTGTTTATACGAGTTTTGAATACCTTCAAAAAGGACTCTGAAAATTTTACGTTTCACGCTAGTCTTTACACTTTCGGGTTTAAGCTTAATTTCAGCCATTTGAAGTATATCATTGACCATTTCATCATTGACATAACCTTGATAGGCAAATATTAAATCCTGCTCCGACATGCTCTCGGCTATTTTCTTTAAATCTATCAATATATCCAAATCTATGTATAACAAAAATAGAATTTTGAGGTTCAAAGTACATAACAACTTTTGACCTTTGATAAGGACATTTGACCAATCTTATCTTTTGTGCTTTTTACACCCTTTTGAATTCATTATGTTTGCTGCTATGTTAAAAATCAGAATGACTATGTTTAGAAAAAGTATTTTATTGTGCGCTACTATCGCACTTATGTTTCAGCCAAGTGCAAAGGCTGACGAAGGCATGTGGTTACCTATGTTGGTAAAAAGGTTGAACTATGTAGACATGCAGAAAGCTGGACTTAAATTAACTCCAGAAGAAATCTACAGTGTAAATAATGCTTCGCTTAAAGATGCTATAGTTGGATTGGGAAGTCCTGCTCGTAACTTTTGCTCTGGCGAAATCGTTTCTAATCAAGGTTTATTCATAACCAATCATCATTGCGGCTTTGGAGTAATTCAGGATAATAGTACCACAGAACACAACTACTTAAAAGATGGTTTCTGGGCAATGACTAAAGAAGAGGAAATTCCAGCGGGATTTTCGATTTCTATTTTACATCACATGGACGACGTTACTTCGTTAATAATGGAAGCAATGTCGGATACAATGAACGAAATGCAGCGTGCTAATGCTGCTAGACCAATTATAGACAGTGTTTCTAAAGCAAATAGTGAAGATGGGCGTTTTACTGCGGTAATTAAGAGCTTTTTTGCGGGAAACGAATACTACATGTTTGTTTACGAAGTATTTCCAGATGTCCGTCTAGTAGGTGCGCCTCCTTCGTCTATCGGAAAATTTGGTGGAGACACAGATAACTGGATGTGGCCACGTCATACAGGAGATTTTACTATGTTCCGTATTTATGCAAATGAGGATAACAAACCCGCCGAATATTCTAAAGATAACAAACCATTCAAACCAAAACATCACCTTCCAGTAAACATTAAAGGAACTGAAAAAGGCGACTTTTCAATGATATTTGGTTTTCCAGGCGGAACCGATAGATATATGAGTTCTTATGGCGTTGATCACAAGGTGAATGTAGATTATCCTGATCGCATTAAACTAAGAAGAACAAAATTGGATTTGTATGAAAAAGGAATGAATATCGATGAGGCTACTCAAATTCAATATGCAAGCAAGCATGCTGGAGTAAGTAACTACTGGAAAAACTTTATTGGAATGACTAAGGCATTAAATGCTTTAGGTGTTGCCGATAAAAAACGTTCTGAAGAAGCTGATTTTGAAAAATGGGCAAATGAAAACTCAGAAAGAAAAGCTAAGTATGGCGAAGTAATGAATCTTTATGAAAACGGTCATAACGAGCTTATGAATACACAAACAAAGTACAACTATTTCGTTGAAGGATTCGCTTCCCAAGGTGTTGAAATGGCTGCTCTAGCCCGCAATTATGGAAAACTTGCATCGATGCTTGAGAAAGATGATACAGATCCTAAAGTGATTGACGAAATGACTCAAAAACTAAAAGATCAAAACGCAAAGCATTTCAAAAACTACAACAAAACAGTAGATATCAATGTAACAGCAGCAATGTTTGAAATGTATGCAAAGGCTATCCCAGAAGAGCAGCGTCCAGAGTATTTTCAGACATTGATTAAAAAAGCGAAAGGTGATTATATGAGTCTGGCAAAATGGATTGCTAAAAAATCTATGTTCGATGATCAAGATAAAATGGAAGCATTCTTAAATAAAGTAAGTGCTAAGTCAATTTTAAAAGATCCTTCTTACAAAATTTCTAAGGCAATTTGGGACGATTTTTACAAGCAAGTAGTTCCTGCTAGACGAGCAGCTAATATGAAAATTGCTAAAGCCGAACGTTTGTATATCGATGCAATTCGTCAAATGAATCCGAATAAATCCTACTATCCAGACGCAAATTCTACTTTAAGATTAACTTATGGTAAAATTCTTCCTTACGAAGCTAGAGATGCTGTATTCTATGAGTACTACACAACTGCAGAAGGTATTTTAGAGAAATTTAGCCCAGGTGATTTAGAATTTGATGCTCCAGCCAAATTGATCAAAATGATAAAAGACAAGGATTACGGACGTTATGGAAAAGACGGTGAATTGAGAGTTTGTTTCTTATCAAATAACGATATCACTGGAGGAAACTCGGGCTCAGGTGTCGTTAATGCTGAAGGACATCTTATCGGTACTGCATTTGACGGAAACTGGGAAGCAATGAGTGGTGATGTTGCGTTTGAGCAAAACCTTCAAAGAACCATTTCAGTTGATATTAGATACACACTTTTCATTATCGACAAATTTGCTGGTGCAGGTCATCTCGTAAAAGAAATGACGGTTATCGAGTAAATATTGTTTGAGAAGAAATTACTTTTGAAAGCTCTCCCTTATTTGGGAGGGCTTTTTTTTGGTTATAAAAATCTAAGAATATCCTAATTCTGCTGCGTGCCTCATTCTGAATATATTTTCAGAGTTTCAATGTTCACTGAGTGATGAGATACTGAAACAAGTCAGTGTCAGCGTGAATTATTAGCTAATACAAATTTAGTTTTATGGAAAAATGTAATGAAAATTGGTTCTCAGATTGGTTTAATACTTCTTATTACCACCTACTCTACCAAGATCGTGATGAGAGTGAGGCCAATTTTTTCATCGAAAACCTTATTCACTATCTAAACCCAAAATTAGATGCTAAAATATTAGATCTGGCCTGCGGTAAAGGCCGACACTCTCTCATTATCAACGAACTGGGATATGTTGTAACTGGAATTGACCTATCAAATAATTCGATTGACGAAGCGAAAAAAAATGAAAATGAGAAATTAAATTTCGCCGTTCATGATATGAGAGAAGCGTTTGAACCTGATAGCTTCGATTATGTATTTAACCTGTTTACCAGTTTTGGCTATTTCAATGATTCTATAGATAATCAAAAAGTTCTTGACGCAGTTGCTGAAAATCTAACATCAAATGGTTGGTTTGTATTAGATTTCTTGAACTCCGTGAAAGTCGTTAATGGATTAGTTCCTTTTGAAGAAAAGGAAATTGGAGGTGTGCATTTTAAAATTTCTAAAACCTTTGAAAACAACGTAATTCGCAAAAAAATCGAATTCACTGATCAGGGAAGAGATTATAGTTTTACAGAACAAGTAACGGCATTTTCAAAGAAAGAATTGGAACAGTTATTTAAAAATAGCCAACTCGAAATCATGGATTGTTTCGGCAATTATAAGCTGGAAGAGTTTAAAAAGGAAAATAGTGATCGACTGATTATTATTGCCAAGAAAGCTTTTTAAATCAGCCCTTGGCATGCTTTACTGAAAACAATCCAATTACACCAAATCCGAATGCCAGCATAATATGAAAAGGCATTAAACCGCTATCGCCAAGGTAGATGCCAATACCAATTGCTGCAATAAAATAGATTGACAACAACAATTCAACATAAGTCAGTGGATTAATCTTTCTGGAAATGTATTTGTTGTTTTTCCAAACACCATCATTCTTAACTAAATTGAATTTTGGTGTTCTTACAAACGGACTTTTTTTACCCGCGTAACCCTCACAAACTGCAATTGCATTATGCAAAGACAAACCCATGTATACAGAAAGGAAAATTGGGAATGAGCTTAAAAACTTTAAAAATCCAGTTTTCTTGTTTTCATAATTCATTGCAGTAGATGTCCAATAAAAGAAGGCAAGAAAAACAAAACTCAAAGAGAATACTGCAGCAATCTGAAAAAGATATTCAAATTCAAAATAAACGCTTTTGATATACATTAAAGGCACCGAGAGTAAACCGGTTAACAGAATGCAAACAAAAACAAAACTGTTCATGAGATGAAAAATCGCATGTACCTTAGAAGAGTTAGACACGTCTTTTGACTTTATTACTTTATCTAAATTCTTAACTGCACATTCTGCGGCACCTTTATTCCAACGATATTGCTGAGTCTTGAGAGCATTCATAGCAGCGGGCAGTTCAGCCGGAGATCCAATTCCTTCGAGGTATTTAAACTCCCAACCCTTCAACTGGGCACGATAGCTTAAATCTAAATCCTCGGTTAAAGTATCCGATTCCCAACCACCAGCTTCATTTATGCACTGTTTTCGCCAAACTCCAGCGGTTCCATTAAAGTTGATAAAGTGGCCAGCAGCGTTCCGCCCTCCTTGCTCTACTGTAAAGTGAGCATCTAAACCAAAGGCCTGCAAACGAGTAAGAAAGTTATAATTCTTGTTTAAGTGCAACCATTTGGTTTGAACTAACCCGATTTTTTTGTTTGTAAAATGAATCAAACTGTCCATCAAAAAATTCTTTGCAGGAATAAAATCAGCATCAAAAATAGCAACGAATTCTCCTTCGCAAATTGCCAAACCCTCTCCCAAAGCACCAGCTTTGAATCCTTGTCGAATAACTCTGTGAATGTGCTTAATATTAAAACCTTCTTGCTGAAGCGCTCCCACTTTATTAGCAATTAACTCAAAGGTTTCATCCGTAGAATCATCTAAAACTTGAATTTCTAATTTATCTTTAGGGTAGTCAATTTTAGCCGTTGCATCAATCAGTCTTTCACTTACATATTGCTCATTAAAAATTGGCAGTTGTATAGTAACCATGGGGAATTCAACCAATGCAGGTAGCTCCACTTGGCGTGTATTTCTCTTTGATTTTCTGTACCTTAATGTAAGCGCAAGTTGGGTAAGTGAATACAAGAAAATAAAGAGAATTAAAACCCCATAAATGATAATAATCGTCCAAACTAAGATGAGCATATTATGCGTATTTAAAAATGGTATGAATTATTTTATAACCTGCAAGAACAGTCCCTTTGACGGTTCCAGAAATTTTTGAGACTCCAACTCTATTCTTGTAATTAACAGGAACTTCAGTAGTTTTCAGATTCATCCTAGCTGCTTTTACTTGCATTTCTACCGTCCAACCGTAGGTCTTATCTTCCATTTGAATGGCGTTTAAAGCTTTGGTCGTAATTGCTCTAAAGGGGCCTAAATCAGTGTATTTCACACCGTAAAACAATCGCACTAATCTTGTTGCCAACCAATTCCCGAAAAGCTGCGGAACAGTCATCGATCCCAACTCACGATTACCAAGTGCTCTAGAACCAATAACCATATCCATTTGCTGTGTAAATATTGGCTCTACAACATTGGGTAACTCTTCAGGAAAATCAGCATAATCGGCATCAAGAAAAACGATAATATCTGGAATTATGTCTTGATTCATTAGATAGTTGATTCCACAAAGACAAGATGCTCCATAGCCCTGATATTTTTCCTCAAGAACAATCGCTCCATGCTGCAAAGCTTTTTCTTTGGTCAAATCAGACGAATTATTATCAACGACAACAATGGAGTCTATCCAATTCTTCGGGATATCTTTAAGTACCATTCCTATAGCATTTTCTTCATTAAATGCAGGAATTACAACGGCAATAGAAATATCAATAGGTTTATTCGTCATCTTCAATTTTTATAATTCGATCGAATTCACCATTTTCTTTATAATAACGCCATTCTCCAGTAGGCTCATTATTTATGTAATAGCCTTCAGTCTTAAGCATACTATCCGAATAATATGTTTTATAAAACCCACTTTTTAGATTATTGGCATAATCTCCTTCTTCTAGAATATTTCTATTTTCATCCCAAAATCTCCACCACCCTACTTTTACATTTTCAGAGAAATACCCCTCTTCCATAAGTTTCCCATTCGAATGGTAATACTTCCACAATCCTGTTTTTTGATCGTTTTCAAACTCACCAACCCATTTTACTTTTCCATTTTCAAAAAAACGTTTAGCCCAACCATTTTGCTTTCCTAAGTTCCAATTGACTTCTAATTCTGTTTGGCCACTTTCATATCGCGACTCCCAAAACCCGATTCTTATGTTGTTGCTATATCCACCTTGCTTTCTTAATACTCCATTATTAAAATATTCTTTCCAGTAGCCTTCTTTCAAATCATTACCAAAATAGGATTCGGACTTGATGTTACCATTTTCATAATAACTTTTCCAAAAGCCCTCTTTCACTCCTGTATCGTAAAATTCTTTTCCTGCCAGCTGCCCATTGGGATAAAGCTTTTTCCAAACTCCTACTTTTTCTCCTTCCTCGTAGTTCCCTTCTTCAGCTCTGCTACCTTCAGCATTATAATATTTCCAATACCCTTTTTCTAACCCTTTTTTATATTTACCAATTGAGACTAAAACTTCATCAACAGCATAGGTTTTCCACCAACCTGTTTTTTGAGCATTAAGTAGCGGTCCTTCTTCTTTAATCACACCATTATCAAAATAGATTTTACTGTAAATTGGAGTAATTGTCCAATCAGTCGTCGCCACATTTTTAACGGCTAGAGCTTCCGGTTTAAAGGAAATATTAAAAACTGCTGCAGCAATCAATATCGACTGAAAGAGAAAAAGAAGCCAATGATTTTTCATTCAACTTTAAATAATTTCTTTATTCAACTCTGTTTTTTCATGTCCAATTAAAATTGGATTATCTGTAACTCTGTTTTCTTCTGGACCATTTTCCAGTTTTAAAACTCCACGAGGACAAACTGCTGAACAAACACCACAACCAACACAAGAAGCACGTACAATATTCTGACCTTTTTGAGCATACGCACGGACATCAATTCCTTGTTCGCAATACGTTGAACAGTTACCACACGAAATACATTGCCCACCGTTGGTTGTAATTCTAAATCTAGACTTAAACCGTTGAACAATTCCCATGTATGCCGCCATTGGGCAACCAAAACGGCACCAAACTCTATTACCTAACAAAGGATAAAATCCAACTCCAATAATTCCTGAAAAAGCTGCTCCAATAAGAAATGCATATGGTTTTCTGAAATAGGTATAAATGTCAAGTCCCAAAAACGTACTTGAATTGGTGAAATAGGCATACAGCACAACCGCGGTTACAACCGTTATATAAACTAAAACTCCATGAATTAACCATCGTTCTAACTTCCAAGAATTTATGCTTTTATCGGATAGATGACGGAATGGATCACCAGCAGTTTCGGCCAAGCCACCGCATCCACAAATCCAGCTACAATACCAACGTTTACCGACGTAGTAAGTTATAATTGGCGTTAAAAATGTAAATCCAAGAATTCCCCAAACCATATAAAACATACCCATTGAACCCGAAGCCTGATCCGTCATGTTATTGAGGTGCCAATCATCGAAAAAATAATAATTCAAAGGCCAGAAATGCTTCAAATCTTTAGTAAAATAAGGTTGATCTTCGTTCATTCCTTCCAAAATTTCAGGAATAAAATAGGCCAAGAATAGTTGTGCTGCCATTACCGAAATCGTCCGCCACATTTGATAACGACTGTGTCGATATTTGAAAATAAATTTAACCCCTAATCCAACAATACAAATGGTATAAATGGTTCCGTAAACAAACCATTGACTCGCTGGAGCGCCTTTTAAAGCGTAGCTAAGAGGATCGAAAAATGCAATTAATCCAGTATTTGTACCTTCTGCATTTAGCCCTAGCATTTCTGGAAACCAATACAACTCTACATAAAACCCAGTAATCACAACTCCACTTACCCAGGCCAAAAGGCCTCGATTAGTAAGTGTATTTGTCCATATTCCATTGTTTTTAATTCCTTCAGATTCTCCTGCATAGGTTGAGACACCAAATACCATCATTCCTGTTAGCATACTTCCTAAGCATAACCATATAAAAATTGGAGATAGACTAACTCCAACCCATGATAATATCAAAATGATTAATCCAATAAAACTGAGCATTAATCCAGCTGGCACTCCCAAGGATTTCACTAAATTCTTTTCGTTTGTGTTACTCATTTTTCAGGTATTTGATTTTGTAAATAAATGCAGCGCTTCCGCCAATAGATTGTCCAACGTTTCTTCCCGCCAAAATAGAATAAGCGCCAAATGCAACGCCCATTTTACCTTCGTTAAATGGCTTATAAAAAGTCCCACCTAATTTGTGATAGGAAACTCCTAAAGTTGTGAAGGCGCGATTAGTTCCATCTCGATAATCGGACCCACCATCAGCATTTTGAAAATCATAATAAAAATCAAAATAATAATTATTAGCTGCTTTTCCAATTTTTACTGCAACTGGAACTGAGCTTGGAGTGGGATTTAAACGACTTGTAAAACCTCCTTGAAGCATTCCGAACCAGCCATTATTTGCAAAATACTGCAACACCAATCGAGCATCTAAGGCTGTTGCTTGTTGCCCTATGGCATTTAATCCTTGAGTTGGATAATTAGTAATAGGAGTGCTGAACCCTCCAGCAATTAGTGCAGAAAACGTTCCTTTTTTTGTTGCCTTATTTAGAAATCTACCCTTCAAAAAGACCGAAACATCTTGCAGATTCGACCAATTTGAAGCAGTCATTACGTAAGGTAAGTTTATTTGAGCATCCAGCCAATTGGTTATTCCAGCTGAAGCAAAAATACTGGCGCTAGCAGTTGTTCTACTCAACGAAACTAATCCATCAGATGCATGAAACTTTGAGAAGCTATCGAAAGTCAAACCTCCCACTACATCTATATTTCCTTTACCCTTCATAAAACCATCAACAGCAGGCTGAGCAATAGCGGAAAAGGAAAAACAAAGACTCAAAAATCCTATGAAAAAATCCTTGCCCATTTCTTTTTTTTGATTTGAATGTTTTTACCGAATTGACTGTTGTAGGCATTCACTATTTCGCTTCCGTATTGTTTATAAAGTTCAGGATCGAAGTTAACATCTTCGAGATGCTCCATCACAAAATCAATTGATTTTGTGTTAGTTAGCCATTTATCAAACAACTCATGACGCATTCTAATTCCGAACGTATTGATACCTACAAATTGTTCACTTGACTTATTAAAAACGAATTTCACACCCATCCTTCCATTGGTATGTTCCCAATAAAATTGTTCGTTTTCCTCCTCAACCTGCGCCGATACAACTCCATAAGTCTGGTATTCAATATCAAAGAACTTAGCAGAATTGAACCAGTTTCCAGGTTTATATTCTGTTCTTTTACCAGTTAAGGTTTTCGCCAATGTTTCACCCATCATTCGGCCAGTATACCAAACTTGTTCAATTTTTCGGCGCCCTTTTGGTGCTACTTTAAACTGAGCGCAATCTCCGAGAGCATAAACATTAGGTTGACTTGTTTCTAAGAACTCATTCACTACTATTCCTCGATCGGTTTCTAGCTCTGCTTCTTTTAAGAATTGAATATTTGGACTTACACCAGCAGTAAGACCCACAAACTGGCATTCAATTTCTCCGTGTATATCTGTTTTGACTGCCCTAACCCGTCCATTTTCATCAGACAAAATCTCTAGTAAGTTAGTTTCTAGTAATAGTTTTACGCCATGCTCCGCTATATGTTTGTGCACTAAATTTCCTTCTTCCTTAGGAAGTACATTCCCCCAAAACCGATTTTCTCGAACTAAAAAATCCACTTCAATATTTCGGCTTCGAAACATTTCTGCCATTTCAACTCCAATAAGTCCTCCACCAACAATGACGGCTTTGCGTAAGTTTTTGGAGTTTTCTTCCATCAGCTCCAAGTCATTGTAAGAATACAATCCTTGAACTCCTTCTAGGTCTTGTCCCGGCCAACCAAATTTATTGGGTTTAGATCCTAAGGCAAGCACTAGTTTGGTGTAATTCGTTTGTTTTCCATTAGAAAAATGGAGTTTTTGGCCGTTAAAATCAATGGTATTCACATGCGCAAAACACAATTCAATTCTATTCTTTGCCCAAAAGTTGTCTTCATAGGGTTTCATGTGTTCTTTTTTCATGTGCCCCATGTAAGCATACATAAGAGCAGTGCGAGAAAAAAAGTACTTTGTCTCCGAGGATATCACAATAATTTGTGCCTTACTATTTTGCTTACGCACGTTTCTAGCAGTGGTTATCCCAGATATTCCGTTGCCTATTATTACAATTCGTTCCATAATCTTAAAAGAACGACAAAGAAACACAGTTGACTCAGGTAATCTTGTCATTTGATGGACAATAAAACAAAGAATCACAACCTGTCAAAAACTTAATCAGAAATGTAATCAATACAACACTTTTGAGCTGCAAGTTGGTCGACTTTTGCAGCATACTTTAAACTACTAAAATGCGCTTTCTTCTGCTCCTTTCTGCACTTTTTTTAGCGGTTTCATTGCCGGCTCAAGACTTCTTTGAAAAAAGTGATTTTTTCTTTGCAGAGAACGTTTCAAATAACAAGGTGGACTATAAAAAACTCGTTGCTAACTCCGCAGGCTTAGACGAATTGATAGATCAGATTAAAAAACAGGATTTAACTGCATTAGCCGAGTCCGATAAAAAAGCATTTCTAATCAATAGTTACAATCTTCTTGTGATCAATCAAGTACTCGAAAATTGGCCCACTAAATCAGTGATGGAGATTGGAGGGTTTTTTGAATCAAATAAGGTTGTTATAGGCGGGAAAAAAATGACCTTGAATGATCTGGAAAATAAGGAAATAAGAACAGTGTATAATGATCCAAGAGTTCATTTTGTGTTGGTTTGTGGAGCAAATGGTTGTCCCCCTATTATCAATAAAGCATACCTGCCAGCAACTTTGAATGCTCAACTAGACCTACAAACTAAAATTGCGATGAATAACCCCAATTTCATTCAGGTAAATGAAGATGGAGACGTTAAAATTTCAGAGATTTTTAATTGGTACAAGGAAGATTTTCTTGCAAAAGGAAATATTATCGAATACATAAATTCTTATCGGGACATACCCATTTCGGTGGAACAAAAACCAAGATATTATCCTTACGATTGGAGTATTAATGTGAGATCTATAATATCCGGTGCTTCCTCTAAGGCCGTTCAGTCTTTTGATCCAGAAGATCCAAAATCTGAATCAGCCGCAGTTAATTTACAGACCTACACTGCAGGTTCATTACTAAAAAAGAACCAAGCAGATTTCACAATTTTCAATTCCATCTATACTGAAAGTGAAAACAATTGGCAAGGACAAGATTACTCCGGTTACCGCACAACCTTTGCCAGTTCACTAATCCAATTCACATACGGAGTAACAAAGAGTGCCAGAATTAATCTAGGATTGGACATTAGCCTAAAAGGTTCAGGAAAAGCAAACAATGATGAGAGCTACAATCAAATTGGAAGAGCATTTGATTTTAGAAACGACGATTCTACACGAGTTGGAGTGTCTTATATCGCTCCAAAAATCAAAATTCAACCCTTTAAAAATGTTGCTGATTTCACGCTTCAGAGTTCCTTCAACATTGTACTACCAAAACATCCTGAAGGTTACTCAAACCCTGATGGAAGTGGCACTGGAAACTTACTTTGGATTGAGTGGGATAGACATGTTTGGTGGACACAGTTCTTCTATACCAAAATGATGTTCGACGATAAATTTCAGGTATTTGCTGAGCTGGATTTATTATTTCGTTTTAAAAGCAGCACATCTCAAATAACTCATTTTGATTTGCCGGCAAGTGTTTTCTTAAGTTACTTCCCAACTAAAAAGATTACAACTTATGGTATGATTCAACATGTTCCTCGCTTCTTATACGATACTAAAGAACCTCAAATTAACGATTGGTTAATCCGTTCAAATTATACCCAATACGGTGCAGGTTTAAAGTATCAATTAAAACCATCCATAAATATCGAATTATTGTACACCAACTTTTTCAGAGCGCAAAACGGAGGCCTTGGAGAAACCTTTAATCTTGGAATAAAGTATGTCTTATTTTAACGGACGATTACAATAAAACCAGTGATTTCGACGACCTTACCGTTATATTTTTTGATAAGCGCCTTTTTACTAGTAGGTTAGTCTAGCGAAACAGCGTAAAAAACCCTTCTTTTGTTATTTCTTCTTCTGAAATAGAAATTGCTTTAACGAACCATAAATACGTTTCTTGGTTCTGTAATTCTCCTTTGTAATATCCATCCCAACCTAATTGGGCAGGAGTAGATTCAAAAACAATTTCTCCCCAACGGTTAAACACTTTAAACTCAAGAATCTCTTTTAATCCCCATCCATCTGGATATATAATATCATTAAAACCATCACCATTCGGCGTAAAACCTTCTGCAACATCTACAGTATACTTTTCATCAACATTGATGTAGAACACTTTACTGGATTCAAAACAACCTAGAGAATCAGTAACGAATAACGTATAACTTGTACTTACGATTGGATCAAAATCTGTTTTTAAACAGGTATCGCAAATCACACCACTAATAGGCTCCCATCTGTATTTAGCTCCAAATTTAGAACGTGCCGTAGTGGTAAAATTCTCACCAATAATTATAGAGGTGTCGTTAGGTAAGGTTATAGTTGGGATTTGCTGAACACGAACTACTGCAGAATCCTTGCTTTGACATTTATTACTGTCTGTACCAGTTACAACGTATGTTATTGTAGCTAATGGACCAACTTTAGGATTTCTAATATTTCTGTTACTCATATATGAAATCGGTGACCACCGATAGTTAAGCGCACCAGACGAATTTAATAGAAGGCTATCTCCTCTACAAACTGTACTATCACCAAATGCAAAAACCTGAGGACTAGGCTGGACAATGATTACCGCCTTAGCAGTATCCTTGCATCCGTTTCGAGTATTTTGAGCAATCAGTTGTACAGTATATCTTCCATCGCTGGTATACACATTATTAGGATTTTGAGCAGTCGAAGCATTTTGATCGCCAAAACTCCAAGTCCAATTATTACCATCAATAGATTGATCCGTAAATATTCCATTAAATGGCTTGCAACCAATAGTATCTGGTATTGAAAATTGTGCAATAACCTCTTCAATAACCAATGGAATTGTAAATGCTCGTTCGCAGGTTAAGGCGCTATCACGATATACCAACACTGGATTAAGCAGACCTTTTTTGTAATAAACATTAGACAATTCTTTAACGGTATTATCGGTTGTATCGACCCTGCCATCACTAAAATCCCATTCAAATTCATAGGTATAGATGTTGGTGGTATCGAGACTGAATGTAACCGAATCAAATACACAAATTGAATCATCACTTACCAGAAATCGCGCATAAGGTCCTTTTACATTTATGTACTTCTTATAAGTGATGGAATCTTGGCAGCCATATGAGGTTTCGACTATCAGCTTAACACTATACTCTCCTGGGTCAGTAAAGGTTTTAGTTAATGAATCTTTCAACGGAGAACGAATTGGACTTCTTCCATCTCCAAAATCCCAATAACGCCAGGATATGCTGTCTCCCATACTTTGATCAAAGAAATAAGTTGTTGCGGGATAACATGTTGTGTCAGTTAATGAAGCATAGAACTTTAAAGAATCTATTCCTTGAACAGTAATCGGAATTATGCTACTATCCTTGCAAACTGAAGCTTCAGTTATGTAGGTTGCATTAAACACCCCTCGAGAAGCATACGCATGCGTTGGTCCTGAAAGTAAGCTACTGTCTCCATCTCCAAATTTCCATGTAAACTTTGAAAGACCAAATTGAGATGTGTCTTGAAAAGTAATTGGTTGGCCAACGCATACTGTAGAGTCATCAGTATTAAAAATCGGATTAAGATCGTGAATAATAATTTGAACTTTCGTGGGCTGAATGCAACCTTGGAGATCTCCATATAAATAACGCTCTGGATTGTCGGGTGTTAATCGATGGAAGTAATGATATGAGGAATCCACCGCATTTAAGCTCAGTGTCATAGTATCTGAAACATAACCTTTTTTTGGTTTTGTGGTATCTACACGCATTACTTGCTTATAAAATCTTGAATTATTTA
>CESE01035712.1_pt1 | contig 85108 bp, 61 predicted proteins | sample 350271 | NCBI WGS metagenome assembly CESE01 (sample SAMEA2621536, study PRJEB7988) | marine metagenome | isolation source: saline water (ENVO:00002010), including | reverse complement strand
TCAAGGGAAAGGACTAGAGCCAGGGACTAAAAGTTGCGCACTTGGATTCGAGTTTTTAGACCCAAATCAGACGTTAACAGATAAAGTAGTCGACAAGTCTATCAAAAAGATTTACGAACAGCTACAAAAGCAAGTTGGTGCTCAGTTAAGAGCCGGCGAGTTGTAGCCGATTATAACTTTATGTTAAGCTGGCGTAGTCCTTCGAAAACGACAATACCAACTGAATTAGCTAAGTTTAAGCTACGAATATGCGGGCTATGCAATGGTATTTTAAAGGTTTTGTCAGTATAGTTTGAGAGTAATTCCCTGGGCAGACCTACAGATTCTTTTCCGAAAACCAAAAACATATCGTCCTTAAAACTAATGGAGTAGAAGTTGTTTTTTCCATGGCTACTCATAAATGCTAAATCTGCATTGGGATATTTTTCTACAAAGGTTTCCCAAGATTCATGAATATACAAATCGACATGCTTCCAATAGTCTAACCCTGCTCGTTTGACCCTCGAATCATCTATTTCGAAGCCAAGGGGTTTTATAAGATGCAAACTACTCCCAGATGCAAGGCTTAGCCGGCCTATGTTTCCAGTGTTATTAGGGATTTCTGGTTCAAGGAGAACAATGTTTAAACCCATAGATTCTTTATTTGACTTCTGTTTTGAAGGAATCGAGCCACCGCATCATCGTTGTTTTTCCCTATGACTTCAGTGGCGATAGCTTTTAATTCGTTCTTGGCATTTGAAGTAGCGTATTTTTCATCGGCTATTTCAAACATAGGAATATCGTTCAGGTTATCTCCAAAGCAAATTGTCCGTTTAGCATTCAACTGTTTTTTAAGAAATGATACACCATCTTTTTTTGATGAATTTGGCGCTGCAAATTCCAACCAATATGCTTCTTTATTATAAACGTCTTCAGCAAAGTGTATTTCTATTTCCAACGCATTTTCAACACGATTTTTTACCGCAAGTAAAGTTGTTTTATCTCCGATTGAAATAACGGTTATTACATTCTGGAAAAGTGCTTGGTTAAAATCCTCTACTTTCTTAAATCGTTTGTCTTTTTGCGACAACCTATTATTTATATAGTTGGTCATGTGAGGATTGGAGATTGTTTTATGAAAATCAGAGGAACTGTTTACCTGCTTGAAATCGGGTTCATCGAGCTGGCTAAAACCATCTACTTTATTAAATCGCTTGTCTTTTTGCGACAACCTATTGTTTGTGCATCCGGCCATGTGAGGATTAATAATTGTTCTGTAAAAAGCGGAGGGTTTATTAAGCTGGTTAAGTGTAAATACAATCGGTTCAAGGCCTTCTTGTTCAAATGCCTCTATAATAAATTTTTTGTGCTGTTTATCAATAAAGTTTTCGTGGATATTAATTTTTTGTATTGGGTCGTATACCAAAACACCATTGTATAGCACCATTGGTAATTTTAGATTCAATTCTCCAATAAGAGGCATAGCAGAATCTAATGAACGTGCCGTTGCAATTGTGAAATTGAGCCCATTCTCGATTAACGAATTTAGAATTTCGATGCTGTTATGCGACAATACGCCAGAAGAGTTTAGCAGTGTTCCGTCAAGATCAGAAATGTAGAGCTCTTCCATGTTGTTAGTCCAACAAATCGTCATCCACAATATTCGGCAACGTAACTTTTAATAAAGGTTCGTTTTCCATGGCGCGCTTTATAGCAAAGATTGCAGGTTCGTTTCTTGCCCAACTTCTTCTCGCAATACCGTTGTTTACATCCCAATGCAGCATCATTTTAAGTCTTCTATCCGCATCACTAGAGCCATCTATTAACATCCCGAAACCACCATTCATAACTTCACCCCAACCAACGCCGCCGCCATTGTGCAATGAGATCCATGTAGCTCCTCTAAAACCATCGCCTACAAAATTTTGAACAGCCATATCAGCTGTAAATTGAGAACCGTCGTAAATATTACTGGTTTCTCGGTATGGAGAATCGGTACCTGAAACATCGTGATGGTCTCTCCCCAAGATTACGGGTGCAGAAATTTCGCCTGTGGCAATTGCATTATTAAATGCTTCAGCAATTTTCATTCGTCCTTCGGCGTCAGCATATAAAATTCTTGCCTGAGAACCTACGACCATTTTATTGTCTCCAGCAGCTTTAATCCATCGAATATTGTCATCCATTTGTTGCTGAATTTCAGTAGGGGAGTGCGCCTTTATTTTGGTCAAAACTTCTGCAGCTATTCGATCTGTAATTGCCAAATCTTTTGGATCGTTACTGGAACAAACCCATCTGAATGGTCCAAATCCATAATCGAAACACATCGGTCCCATTATGTCTTGAACATAAGACGGATATTTAAAATCGCCATCTTGTTTTAGAATATCTGCTTTGGCTCTGCTAGACTCTAATAAGAACGCATTTCCGTAATCGAAGAAATAAGTTCCATTAGAGACACATTTGTTTACTGCAGCTACGTGTCGCCGAAGTGATTCTTGGACGTGTTCTTTAAATTTAATGGGGTTGCTTGCCATCATTTCATTGGATTCCTCAAAGGTTAATCCAACTGGGTAATATCCGCCAGCCCATGGGTTGTGCAAGGAGGTTTGGTCACTACCCAGATCTATTAGAATGCCTTCAGTTGCAAATCGCTCCCAGATCTCAACAACGTTACCTTGGTATGCAATAGAAATAACTTCTTTGTTAGCTTTTGCAAGGCGAACTCTATCCATGAGGTCATCGAGATTGTCAATGACTTCATCTACCCAGCCTTGTGAATGTCTTGTGTAGGTTGCTTTTGTATTTACTTCAGCACATATTGTAATACAGCCTGCTATATTTCCAGCTTTTGGTTGGGCACCGCTCATACCGCCTAAGCCAGCGGTAAGGAAAACCTTTCCTTCTAATCCCTCGCCATTTTTTGAAATTTTTCGGCCTGCATTTAGTAATGTTATAGCTGTTCCATGAACGATTCCCTGAGGGCCTATATACATAAAGGAACCAGCTGTCATTTGACCGTATTGGGTAACGCCTAAAGCATTAAACTTCTCCCAATCATCTGGTTTCGAGTAATTAGGAATCATCATTCCATTCGTCACTACTACTCGTGGTGCATCTTTGTGTGATGGAAATAAACCCATAGGATGACCAGAATACATTGCTAACGTTTGCTCATCGGTCATTTGAGCCAGATACTGCATCGTTAATAAATACTGTGCCCAATTCTGAAAAACAGCTCCATTACCACCGTAAGTGATCAGTTCGTGCGGGTGCTGAGCTACTGCATAATCTAAGTTATTACTCAACATCAGCATAATACCAGCTGCCTGTTTCGATTGATGTGGAAACTCTTCCAATGAACGTGAAGTAATGGTATAATCCGGACGCAAACGATACATGTAAATTCTACCGTAGGTTTCTAGTTCATTTTTAAATTCTGGAAGTAAAACGACGTGCTGCGCTTTAGGGAAGTAACGCAAGGCATTTTTTAACGCGAGTTTTTTCTCTTTATCATTAAGTATTTCTTTCCGCTTTGGCGCGTGATTAATATTAGGGTCGAATGGTTTCGGTTCAGGTAAAATATTTGGAATTCCTTGAATTACTTCTTCTTTAAACGTCATTCTTGTTTTCTTTTCGTTTATTCTTAAATCCGTAAGGGCAATGCTTGCACGTATTTTTGCAACAGTATCCGCGTTTCAGGTGATACTTTTCAGTAAAAATAATAAAGCCATCGGGGTGCTTGTAAAAGTCCTCGGAGTCTAATTTTTTATATTGATTAAAATCTCCCATCGCGGTACAAATTTCGCAGATTTAAGTTAATATTAAGTACTAACAAGTGATTAGTATTTAGGGTTCAGTTAAATTGACGATCAACTAGAATTCAGGCCCAAAAGCGTCCTCAACATGATTGATTTCAGGAAATTGATTTTCATTTAAAATACCAATAATATCAAATCTAAACTCTTTATCAATTTCGAATTGGTCAATGTAGGCTTCTGCTGCGTCAATTAAATTTTTTTGTTGCTTTTTAGAAACAGATTGGATAGGATCTCCGAAGTAACCATTTGAGCGTGTTTTTACTTCAACAAAAATGATTTCTTTTTCTGTTTCGCAAATAATATCGACCTCTAAGTAGGAGTGCCTCCAGTTGGTGGATTTTATTCTATAACCTTTTGAAATTAGAAGCTCCTTTGCAATAGCCTCTCCTTTATTTCCAGTGGCCTTGTTGTCCATTACATTCCAATCAGCACAAAACTTCCCCAGTATACCGGTTTTTGATATTTGTTTTTAATTTTTATTTTCGCATTTTGGAAAGCCATTCTCATATCACCTGTTTCTAGCCATTGTTTATAGAAGTCATTCATAAGTTCTTGAGTCACTTGATCATTTACTTTGAACAAAGTCATAATTACGTTTTTAGCACCAGCAACAATAAATGAACGTTGTAAACCATACACTCCTTCACCCGATTTAATCTCTCCAACACCAGTTTCACAAGCACTTAAAACAACCAATTCAGTATGGTCAAGATTTAAGTTCATGGCTTCATAAGCAGTCAAGATTCCGTCTTTTTTATTGAAGTCGTAAATGTTGTTGTTCTCTAATAATTCACCTGCTCCAGTAAATAAAAGTCCTGAACGCAACAGAGGATTATCCGCAAAGTCACCAGTAATTTCATTTTTTTTATAATCCACTTTAGACTTTTGCATAAAGAAACCGTGGGTTGCAATGTGACACACCCTAGGGCTGTTCATTTTTTTCAATGCTTGCTCTGTAGCTTCTTCTTGAACCATTATTTGGGTTTGCCACTCTTTTCCATTGAGTAATTTACCAACTTGTTTTATTTCTTCTTCAGCACCGGGTAATGCATCAATTGATGTTACTTTATTCCCCATGTTAATGTCGCTTCCAGCAGCTGCAAAACTTGGATTACCCATAAGCATGGCGGTTGATTTGTCGTAGGTTTCTTTGTATTCTTCACGACGAGCTAATACAAGATCCTTGGTATTGCTCAGGTTATAGATTTCATTTTTCTCTATTATGAATTTCCCATTTTCATCTTGAAGCGTTTCAATATTTAATTGGTTATAAACACCATCAGCCGAGACAAAAATTTTAGCGTCATCTGCGATTTTTTCATCAATTGCTTTCCAAAAATTAGGGTAGCTGTACTTGTCCTTATTGACTTTGTACTTTATACTGTTTCTATAGCCTTTAAAGTATTTTTTTTCCAACTTATTGCCATTATTCAACAATACTAGCTCAGGGCCTTTTGATTTGTGGTTTATAATAAGCGCCGCGTATAATACGCTGTCAGTAAGCCGTTTGTCAAAATGTCTGAAACGAATAATTTCCATTGCGTATTCATTTTCATTTAGGCTTTTCTTTACATCTTTCCATGTAAATTGTTCTCCATCCACTGCTCCAGCAAAGTCTTCAGATTCTTCACTCAGTTCTTTTTCCAATGCATTAATGTCTTTGCTCAATTTGGACATATTAATGCCATTTACCTCTCGCTCATTAGCTGACATTGCTAAACCTTTAGTCCGCATGTCTTTCATTTCGTTATATTGATCGAAACGGTAAATTAGATTTCCATCGTTAGAATTTAGAATTCTAGATTTAAGCTTTGTAGAACTACTTTGGAGAATTGCTTTAGTAGATAGTTTGAAGTTGTAAACATTACGTAAAGCTTTGTTGTTTTTATTGTAAGTGGCCAAAGCGAGTGAATTGTAGATTTCAAAATCACGTTTAATAGAATTCCAATATTTGCCTTTTTCCGATTCTGAAAGCGCAGGAAAGTAATCTTTGATGTAACCTAAATAGCTCTCTGTAGTTCGGTCATAAACTACTTTAGCTTTGGTTAAGTTACCTTCTGCGTAATAACTTTTTGCTTGTTTACTTTTTGCTTCCAAGTAGCCAGGATGGTTATCATTAAATAAAGATTTATAGGATTGCGCGGCATTTTCATAGCTTTCTCCAGCCTCTTCGTATTTTTCTTGCAAGTACTTTAGATCACCAACGAGCATTTCGTTTCGTGCCGTGTTTATGTCGTTCTTTCCAAACTTTTGCAACCAAATAAACTGTGCATCTTTTAGCATTAAATTGGCTTCAGGATATTTTTCGAAAAGCATAAATACTCTACCTTGATATTCTAGTAATGCGCCATAATCTGGATGTGCAGGGTTAAAGCTAGTAATCACGATGTCCTTAGCGCGATCGAGATAGCCATTAATAGTTTCTAAATCCGCGTCTTTAGATCTAAAGTTAGCATCGGCAAGCGACTTTAATATGTCTGCCTCACGTATGTTTTCTTCACCGAATTTTTTACGAATAAGAATTAAAGCATCTTCATATATTTTTTGAGCATCATTATAATTACCCATTTTAATGTAGACTTCTCCTAATAACATCAAGTTATCCATATACGCAACGCTAGTATCTCCCAAGCTTTTCTCAGCAATATCAATAGCTCTGCTGGTTCTTTTTTCAGCTTCGATATATTCACCTAATATGAGGAATAGTTGAGCGTATAAATTCAATGGTTTCACAAGTTTGAAGTGATCACCTCCAAACTTTATTTCATTTGCAGAAATAGACTGCTTAATTATATTTTCAGCATCTTTATATTGGCCAGTTGTCATATATAATTTGGCCATATCTTCAGATGATTTGATATCTAAGTTCCCACCTTCACCTGATTTTTTAAGCAGTTTAAAAGCCTTTTTGTAGGTGTTTTCAGCTTCTTGATACTTACCGTTGATCATGTATATATCCGCAAGGTTCTTGAGTGAAATATAATATGCTTTACTCTTTTTACTAGACTCATTTTTAATGATTCCGGAGGCTGCTTCTAATTGTGACTCGGCCTGGTCATACTCACCTTTTAAAATATTTATTTCACTAAGTTGAATTAATGCCAAAGCATAACCTTCACTCTCCGGTCCATATTTTTCATTAGCTATTTTTAATCGTTCGCCTGCTAAGCGGTAAGCTTCGTCATATTCATCAATGTAAGTCTTAAGAAGGCTATAAGACTCAAGGAACTCACTGTAAATAGGATGTTGCGAATGAAATTGTTTTCTAAAAACGCCTTCAAAGTGTTTCTCATATACTGCTTTAGCCTCAGCAAATTTGTCTTGATTTTTAATATTGAAATCAGCAAGTTTTATTTTTTCTATGGAATAATTTGGAGCATTTTTATTCATATTCAACCCTGCAATCCACTCGTTGGTTTCTCGCTCTATTCTCGCCTCTTCTATTCGGTTGTTTTTAGAATAGAAATTGTAGAAGTGGTCGTTGAATTGAAGATGAGCGATGTTGTCGTAAGGAATTACCTTTCGGATTCCCTCTTTTAATTTATCCTCTCGCTTTACCGCTTTTTTGTACCTTGATTTTTGAGAATAATATTCATTTTCAAGCATAATTGCTCGAAGGAAATAGACGCTTTTAGTTCCGTATTTATGCTGATTATCCAGCTTATACTTTAAATATAGATGACGCGCTTTTTTATCTTTATCCTCTGATAAATAGGATTCTATTTCTTTTTCGGCTACTTCGTTATAGAATTTGTGGTAGTTAGAGATTTGACCGCTTTTGATAACCTGCTTTTTAATCGCCTTGTAATATTTATAGGGTTTTTCAAGGCGTCCATCGCTTTCTGCCATAACAGCTTTTCCGAAATTGTTTTTCACAAAAGGAAGGCTCTTTTTAGACACTGTTTTTTTGAAGGAAGTCTCATTTTCATAGTATAATGTTGCTGCTTTTTGATAATTCCCAGAAAGTCGATAGAAATCTGCTTTAGTAACGTATAAGTCTGCGAGAGTTATTTGTCTTTTTTTGTATTCTCTTTTTTTGATTTTGACCATTGGTCTTTTTGCACTGGTATCAGCATTACAAAAGGTACGTTGTGATATTTTGGCTTGATATACTATTAGATTTTCAATTGCTCCTTCTGCTTCGTTGAAAAAGCCACGTTGCATTTTAATTCTCAATTTTAATTTACGGACATAATTGTATAATACTGAATCCGTATTGTTCATAGGGTCCGATACATAAAAAGCGCGTTTCTTTCGTGCCCTATTTTCCAGTGAATCCGGAATGGTTAAAGCGGTTGCGTTCTTTAGCCGTTCTGTGACTTGCTCTTCAACCCGCTTAAGATATTGTTCTGATTTGATATAATTACCATTTTCTAAATATGCCTCACCTATTGCGAGAAGGCATGGAGTATATAAAGAGCTGTCTGGGCGAATGAACATATTAAAATAGAAAATCCCGTTTTCTAAACTATCTCTTACTGCCATTAATTGCCCCAAACCTTCAATATTACGGGTATTTAAGAGCGAAATATAAGTATAATATTGAGTAGACATCTGGCCGTTTTTCCTCATTTTTTTAAGCAAACGACTTGCTCTCATTTTTGCGGTTAAATAATCTCCTTTTTTGAAATCTCGCTCGTTTTTTTCTACAACTTTTTCCCCTTTTTTGACCCACTTTGATTGAGCGTAAATCTGAGTTGACAACAACAAAAGAACCACGCAGAAAGGGAGTAGTTTTAAAATTGAAAAGAAAGATTTTGTCATTTTTTAGTTCTGGCTAAAATTGTTTCCAAACGTTAGGTTTATTCCAATTCGTAGGTGAAAGTTTTTGCTCTTTTTTGGCAACATAAATGCGATTACATTATCTGTAACAGTATACAATTGCACGGGTCCGGCATTAATAGTAAATCCAGCTCCGATATTAGCAGCACTATTTCCATAAACCGAATAGTTTAAGGTAGCCATTAAGAAATTTCTAACGCGCTGTGTTACACCAAAACGCAAAGAAGTTTTAAATCTACCATTGTAAAGTTCGTTGTATGTAATTATTGAAAGATCTGTTTTCGGAAGTATCCGATAATTTCCACCAGCATATATTTTAATTGGTAAAGTCGTAGTGAAGGACTCTTGTTTTTCGTCGAACTCGATACTTTTGAAAAGGGTGTCTAAAGATCCAATAATACTCTCAGTTTCATCTTTTCCGCTTGCAATATCTGTAATAGCTATTCCATCATAGGTATAGCTAGTGGGTTTAGAGGTTTTTGTAACTGCAGATGCTGCCCAATTAATAAATCCTAAATCTATTACAGAAGCATTAAAAGAGATTTTTTCATTAATTCGGTAGGTTGCTCCTAGGTCAATAGCACCGCCATGATTACCTGACCCAGCATTGGTTAATTGATTTCCAATATCACTGAAGTTAAATCCATTAAAATTTAATAATGAATCAATGACTAGTCCGGCCACCCCTGCTGATTGTATTTGTAATTGACCATCAAGTGTTATCGCATAGTTTTCTGAATTTGTAGAAATGCCTATGCTGCTCTTGGTCGTTCGCAAGAAAGCCTGACCACTTAAGTACTTTGCTTTAATTCCAAATGTCCACTTTTCATTAAAATCACGCGCGTATCCAAAGGCAATTGCAGTGTATTGCATGAGATCAATTCCTAATCCATCGAAATTTGCTCGTTTACCAAGAAATTTTTCATCAGCGTTGCCTAACCAAATAAATTCTGCTAAAGTTTTTGGAATAGTAAATCGACTTGATCCTTTAGTTTCGATTCCAAAAGATGCAAAACCAGCACCCATTCTAAAGCCAACGCCGAATATTGGTGCCTTAAAATCGAAACTGATATTGTTCAAGTCTTTCATTTTTTCAATTGCGTCGTTCAGCTTTATGTCAATTGTTTTGTCACTATTCAATTGAAAAGCATCGGCATAAGTAAAGCCTTCACTATTAATTGAGGTATAAGCACCGCTGATTCCTGGCAATAACAAATAGCCAGTACATAAAGGTAATTTAGAGGGGTTTAAGGAGTGCGATTGTGGCGCCGCTCTTAATTCGTATAAGGTAAGGTCTTGCTGTGCAGTTCCATTTAAAAATAACGAAAGAACAAGTATTAAGACGCTAGCTAATTTTCTCATTCCTTTTCGGTTAAATTAATGTTTCCAGTAACTTTCACTCCTACTCTAACTTCTAAATTGTAGTCAGATTGAATTTTCACAACATCATTGCCATCGTTAGTGGTTGTCATTGAAGCCCTCATTTGACCATACTTTGCCAACGGTAAACTTGCCAGTATTTCTTCATCCAACAGAGGATTATCAGAGCTGACAATAGTACTTTGAATCACAATGCCATCTCCATCAACTTGCGCTGCAGCAGTAAAAACTTTATCCAGAAGAATCATTACAGATCCGTCTTCTTTGCGCATCAGTTGACGATTTTCATCCATAAGAAGAATTGTAATTTTTGTATCCAACGGAAAGCCATTGTTGGTGTATGTTTTGATTAGAAACTCTTTGATAAGGGTTAAATCGCTAGTTACCTGCATGTCAATCGTGTCGAGCACTTCAAATGCGGAAACCCTACCTTCCAAAGGCAATTCAATATCCATTTCCAATTCGCAAGATGAGTTTTTGAAAATGGTACTCGGTTTTGAAGAGTTGTTTTTGATATTGAATCCCAGTTCATAAGTTAAAAACTTAGGACTTAAACTAACGAAATCTCGTAGGTTAGAATTGGAATTATCCAATCTGATTTCACTTTCAACTATATTTCCAGTTTGCGTTCCTGCTTTAATATCGTTAATAGTTGAAGAAGCTTTGATAATTAGTGGAGTGACATCATCGGAGGCAGGGTTTCGTGATTCAACCCTGTCAAATAGTGGCTCTAAAGCAATACCAATGCTGTTTTTTGCTTTGATAGAAAGGATGGGGTTATTAATTGAGATATTACCTTTTGCTGCAATATTTTGAAACAAGTACAACTCAAAGGAATCTTTTGGTAAACGTATCTCTCCGAAATTAAAATCACCAGTAACACTCTTAAAGTCTAATCCGGTCATTGAAATTTGGGCATTACAAGTTCCTGCAGAAAGGCTGGTAATTGAGAAGCGAACAGATCCATTATCCGGAATAATCGAATGATTAAGTAATGAAGCAGTTTCTGATTGCCCTTCCGTTATTTGGATTTCTAATTCCCGGTTATTGTCATCTTTAATATCTAAAAAAGTAAAAGTTAATTGGTCCGCAGTTCCTTGGATACGGGTGTTAATTGTCATTTTACCAGTCGATAAATGTATAGATTCAATTTTATTCAAAGAAGAATCCAATGGTATTCTAATTGGATTGGGAGTACTGTAACCTACTTGCACATCTGGAGTGGATATGTCCTGCAGATTAATAATATCGTCCATTTGTAAACTAACTGCTTTACTTTGATAAATCAGGCTTACATCTTTACCGTTAAAGGAAACAGCATTACTGTCGGTTGCTCCAAATAAATTGTAAACACCGACATTAGCTTTTAGTAAAGGAATAGCGAATTTAGGATTCCAAGAAGTGTCATTAATGTTTTTGAAATCGAAATGATCCTTGTTTATGCAGGCGTTTGTAAGAACTATAAGGAGCGTTAGGGTAAGTGTCGATTTTAATGTTTTCATTCCGCTGGTTTTCACAAAGTTAAGAAATGTAGCCTTATATTTTCAGTCAATTATAGATAGTAAAAAGTTCAGCTCAATTTAGAATATAGCAGTATAGCGAGCCTTCTTTGCTGCCAACTATCAACTCAAATCGTCCGTCAATATTTACGTCCGAAATGAGCGCTGCTCCTAATCCGTAAAACGGACTTCCTCCGCTTTGATTTTGTTTGCCATCAAAAATATAAGCGGCATTACTTTCATCTGAAAAACTAATGAATCCTTTCGATTCTGATTTTTCCTGATACACTTTCAGTGAAGGAACAATGTTGCTTTTAGTTTCATATTCCCATATCAATTTAAACTCCGAATTATAGACTTTAAGCGAGTTTTTATCTGTAAAACAATAATCAAGTTTACCATCAAAGTTGATATCCAATAGATCAAACGCATCTAATCCCTCGGTCTGTTTAATTTGAGCTGTTTCCAGTTTGTCATTTAAGCTTAAGCGATAGACCACCCCATTGCTATCAGAACAAATTATGTAGGTGCTAGTCAGGTCTTTTCCTGTTTCTACACTAAAACTAGAATTAGGAAAGGTCTCTAACCTTCGCTTCAACTTTAATCGAGTTTCACCTTTGCGGTTTACGATTTTCAAGGCGCCATTATTTTGTAATCCAATCAAATAATCTTTTTTGTTTAAACGTGCATAAATGAGCGGCTTAATAAGTGGTTTGCTTTTTCTGAACTTCCATCCTTTTACAAATTTCCCGTTAACGTCTAAGCATTGAACTGAGCCGTTAGATTGAGGAACAAATATTCTATACTTTCTATTGTTGTCATAATCTAAAAGTGAAAGGGGTTGGCAAATTTCATTTTTTAACTTTACCGGATATCCCTCGACATTTTTGCCGTTACGGTCCAGCATATAAATTTTTTCTTTCGTATTAAAGAGTAGCTGATACTTTTCGTTTTTGTAACGATCTACCTCTTGCACACTACCCATAATTGGCAATCCTAATGCTCTCGACCAAAGTACTCTGCCAGTATTAGAGATTAGGTAAATTTTCCCCTTTGCGTCTTGCACTAGAATATCCTTTGCCTTAGTGTAGTGATTGGTAAATGGCGATGGAATACTAGCCAAAACAGTATCCAAAGGAACCTCCCATAAACTGCTTGAAATTTTCTTGTAACTAGGATTATGTTTCAAGTAAACGCTGTTATAGTAAAGGTTATTTTTTCCTTTTTCGATTTGTAAAGAAACACCACCAAACTTCCTGAAAAAGTCAAGGTTATTCTTTACAGAATCGGCATAGGAACCTTGTAAAAAATAGTGCAGGAGATTCGGGCTCCTGGCAATGTTACTATAAAGAGTAATGTTGGATTGGTCTGAGAGATGATCCCTGAAACCATCAAAATGTTCATCATTTGTGAGGGTCTTATTGCCCTTCCAATTATTTATAAAATCACGCATTGCCGCAAGTTGGTCACCGAATACTACATAGTTGTTTGCAAACATCAAATAGTTACATGCTACTGCCTCAAAAGGTTGCCCAAAGGCTTGACGCATAAATGCAGGGTAGCGCATGGCGAAAATTTCAACATCTCGATAAGTAGTTAGTGAATCAGCGTCCCCATCTGTGCCCAATAAAGGACGCATGCTTTCTGAAAATGCTGTTTTGTTTATGATTCGTATCAATCCAAAGGTTTTGGACTGAATTGCGCCAATTCCCTGACCTTTTATTTCGGTTTGAACTTCAGAAATACACATAGCGACTTCTCCTACCATGTGCTTTTTCAGTAATTCGTTGATGTTCACTCCTGCAGATTTTAAAGTTTCCAAGGCTTGATTTCTTGAGCTGAGTTTATTGCGGACCATCAAGTAGTTTTGATATGCTGCGTCATAGGATTTGTAATCACTGATTCCATAATGCAATAAGAATGAAGTTGAGGCAGGAAGAATATCCAAGACATCAATATTTTGGGAAGCCTGATCGTCAAAAACAGTTAGAAAGCCACCCATGGAATCAATTGCATGGCTGTAGCCATTCAATAAAATGCCGTTAGATTTTGCTATGATATCCAGCTCTGTCCAACCAGCAAAAGTCTCTAACCTAGTGAATGCTTTTTTACCGTTTTTCTCAAAGTACTTGCTTAGGAATTGAGAAAAATATTTTTGATTGATATATAGATTTATGTCTTTGGATTGTCCAGCAGTGGCGTATACTTTCATAAATCCAGCGTCATCAACTTTCAAGCTAATATTGCTGTTAACTTGGCGAATAGCATCCTCAACGCCCATTTGCGCATCTGAAACTAAAAAATAATTTTCGTAAAAGCTTACAAACCAAGTTTCATTGTCTTTAGATAAATAGGTTTGGATATTTGCTCCGTCGTATTGCTCTTCATGCTTCAAAGCGCCTTGTCCGAATGTATTATTCACCTTCTTTTTTAGTGCTTTGGTTGAAACCTGATTGGGAATAAGGACTGAAAAAAGCCATGAATGTTTATCCTTTCCTGTAGGAACGAGAGAGGCTACTAATCGTGTTTTTTCCCAACTTAAATCAAAGAAAGGATCATTTGATATTAAACTGTCCAATTTATAAAGTCGGTCATCGATGTTTTTTGTCCAACCAATTTGTTTGAATTCGTCATAAATAAGATTGGTAGTAGAAACGGATTGGAAAAATTGTTTAGGATTTTTAATATCGTAAACCATTGCTGCTTGATAGGGCACAGCCGCAAAGTAGTCTTCGGTTGTTCTTTTGTTTTCATTGAATCGAGTGTACATAAAGAACACCAATCCGCCAAAGATTATAAGTAGAAGAAAAAGTAGGATTTTTCGAATCATAGAAATGCAAAAATTCTGTGTAAATGTATAACTAGGGCTTGATTGTTACCATATAATAGACAGGAGTTATTAAACATGGACGTTTGATAGTGTAATGAAAAAGTAATAGGGTGAAGTGTCATTAAAATAAGGTCATGCTGAATTTATTTCAGCATCTCCTCTTTATAATCTAAAAATAAAGACTCACTTTTGATTTTCACTGTCATCATTGAGTTCCCATAGCTGTCTGGTCAGAAATCTTTCTTCAATTTTAACCCTTTTCCGATTCTGGCAATAAACGAAACGTCATTCTGTGGTATTTGCTCGGGCCAAATTCACGAATCCCGTTTCTATGTTGTTTTGTTGGATATCCTTTATTCTGTTTCCAATTGTACATTGGAAATTCAGCGTCAATTTTTTCTAGGTATTCATCTCGATAGGTTTTCGCTAGAATGGATGCCGCTGCAATGCTGAGGAACTTAGCATCTCCTTTTACAACCGTGGTATGCGGAATAAATTTGTAGGGTTTAAATCGATTTCCGTCCACAATAATGTGCTCCGGCGTAATGTCTAATTTGTCCAAGGCATGGTGCATGGCCAAAATGGAAGCTTGCAGAATATTGATTTCGTCAATTTTTTGGTGATCCAAAAAGGCAACACCAAATGCCAGTGCCTTTTCTTCAATTATATGACGTAGTTCATTCCGATTTGATTCCGAAACTTGTTTGGAATCGTTGAGCAGTTTGTGTTTAAAGTTCTTTGGAAGAATGACTGCTGCCGCTGCCACAGGTCCTGCCAAGCAGCCTCTGCCAGCTTCATCGCAGCCTGCTTCGATTAATCCTTTGGTAAAATAGTTTTTGAGCACAAGTTTATGCCTGTTGCTGCACAACTACCCACTCGCCAGTTCCAAGTAATGGCTCAGCTTGTTTGTACTTCAAATTCTTTTTCTCACCCGACATTACGTGCTGAATATCAATCTTTTCGTTTCGGTTTATTTTCTTTTCGACACGAACAGGTTCTCTTTTTTCTTGTTGCTGAGCAGAAGGATCATTGTAGTTCTTTTCAGTAGGCAATTGCTCTGGTGCACCAGGAACAGAACCTCTTCCGGTTTGAGTTCTAGGAGCCTGTCTTCTTGGAGCTTCGCCTTGTCTTACAGCGCTATTATCCTCCGGTAAAGAAGCTTTCGCCAAAAATGAAGTAACCTCATTGTTCACTTTAGCCAATACTTTTTTAAACAATTCAAACGATTCGAATTTGTAAATCAACAAAGGATCTTTTTGCTCGTAAACCGCAGATTGTACCGACTGTCTAAGATCATCCATTTCTCTCAAATGTTCTTTCCAATGTTGGTCAATCATCGCTAAAATCACACCTTTTTCAAGTGCTCTTACTGCTTCAACACCTTCGGTTTTTACACCTCGTTCAATGTCTGCAGTAACCTGTATAGACTTGCGTTTATCGGTAAATGGGATTACGACACGCTTAAAGGTATTTTCTTTTTCATCTGCAATTCCCTTGATAACTGGATATGCACTTCGAGCGATTAATTTTGATTTTTCTTCGTAATGAGATCGAACTTGAGCAAATAATTTTTCCCCTAATTGCTCAGGGTCAGTTGTCAAAAATTCTTGTTCGCTAAATGGTGATTCGATTCCGAAAACCTTGACTAATTCTAGTTTAAAGCTTTCGTAATCCTTAATATCGGAATATGCGTAAGCCATGTCGTAAGCGACATCGTTCATCATGTTGGAAACATCTACTTGAATTCTTTCTCCGTAAAGAGCATGCTTTCTTCTAGTGTAAATAACCTCACGTTGTGAGTTCATTACATCATCATATTCCAACAATCGTTTACGCACACCAAAGTTATTTTCTTCTACTTTTTTCTGCGCTCTTTCAATCGATTTTGAAATCATGCTGTGCTGAATAACTTCACCTTCTTCAAGGCCCATTCTATCCATAAGTTTTGCAACCCTGTCCGAACCGAACATACGCATCAAATTATCTTCCAACGAAACAAAGAATTGAGAAGAACCCGGATCTCCTTGACGTCCTGCCCGACCACGTAACTGTCTGTCAACGCGACGAGATTCGTGACGTTCTGTACCAATAATTGCTAAACCACCAGCAGCTTTTACTTCGTCGGACAGTTTAATATCTGTTCCACGACCAGCCATGTTGGTTGCAATCGTTACCGTTCCACCTTTACCAGCAGCAGCAACTACGTCTGCTTCTTTTTGGTGCAACTTAGCATTCAATACTTGGTGTTTGATATTTTTTCGTTGAAGCATTCTACTCAACAATTCGGAAATCTCAACAGAAGTAGTACCAACCAAAACGGGTCTTCCTTCTTTCACCAATTTCTCAGCTTCATCAATTACAGCATTAAATTTTTCTCGAACTGTTTTGAATACAAAATCTTGTCTATCGTCTCTTGTAATCGGTCGGTTTGTTGGAATAACAACAACATCCAATTTATAAATCTCGTGAAATTCACCTGCTTCAGTTTCTGCTGTACCCGTCATTCCAGCTAACTTGTGGTACATTCTAAAATAATTCTGAAGGGTAACTGTAGCGTAAGTCTGAGTTGCTGCTTCAATTTTCACATTCTCTTTTGCTTCAATCGCTTGGTGCAGTCCATCAGAGTATCGACGTCCGTCCATGATACGGCCAGTTTGCTCATCAACAATTTTAACTTGATTATTCATTACAACATATTCCACGTCAATTTCAAACATGGCATAAGCCTTAAGTAATTGGTTAACAGTGTGAATTCGTTGACTTTTGGCAGAATAATCGCTTATAATAGAATCCTTTGTAGATAGTTTTTCTTCATCAGAAAGATCTGATTTCTCGACTTTATCAATCTCGAAACCTATATCTGGCATGATAAAGAAGTGAGGGTCTTCTGATTCACCAGTGACCAATTCAATTCCCTTGTCAGACATTTCAACAGAATTCTGTTTTTCGTCAATTACAAAAAATAATTCTGAATCAACAAATGGCATTTCTTTACCTTGATCGGCAATGTATATTCCCTCTGTCTTTGTTAACTGCGCGCGGATTCCAGGCTCACTTAAGAACTTAATTAAAGCCTTGTTTTTCGGCATAGCACGAAAAGCTCGATAAAGCGCTAAACCGCCATCTTCACGAGTTTTTTTATCAACTCCATCAGCCAATTTTTTCTTTGCTTCAGCAATTAATGCATTCAATAATTTCTTCTGGTGATTGACCAACACTTCAATTCGTGGCTTTAGTTCCATGAATTCATGTTCGTCTCCTTTCGGAGTAGGACCAGAGATAATTAAGGGTGTTCTTGCATCATCAATCAATACAGAATCTACTTCATCAACAATCGCATAATGTGGTTTCCGTTGAACCAAGTCTTCAACTGCAGTGGCCATGTTATCTCTAAGATAATCAAAGCCAAACTCATTGTTTGTACCGTAAGTAATGTCCGATAAATAAGCTTGTCTTCTGTCTTCAGAATTGGGTTGGTGTTTGTCAATACAATCAGTAGTTAACCCATGAAATTCAAAAATTGGGGCATTCCATTCTGAATCACGTTTAGCTAAGTAATCATTCACAGTTACCAAATGAACTCCACGACCAGTAAGAGCATTTAGGAATACTGGCAAGGTAGCCACAAGAGTTTTACCTTCTCCAGTAGCCATCTCTGCAATTTTACCTTGATGCAATACCATTCCACCAATGATTTGAACATCATAGTGAATCATATTCCAAAGAATCTCCGTTCCAGCAGCGTCCCATGTATTTTTCCAACTTGCCTTGTCGCCATTTATAACGATATGGGGTTTAGTCGTAGCTAGTCGTTTGTCATTTTCTGTTGCAAGAACTTCAAGACTTTCGTTTTCAGTAAATCGACGAGCGGTCTCTTTTATTACTGCAAACGATTCAGGTAAAATTTCTAATAATATTTCCTCAACTTTTTCTAGAATAACTTTGTCTAGCTCATCAATTCGAGCGTAGGCAGCTTCTTTATCCGCAATTGAAAGTGAGTCGTTGTCTTGAGTTTTTGATTTTAAATCATCAACTTCTTTTTGCTCGTCTTGATAATTAGCATGAATTTTTGCTCTTAATTCCGGAGTCTTTGCACGCAATTCATCGTTGCTTAAAGAAGTAAGTTCTGAATAGGCCGCGTTGGTTTTTTCAACGATTGGTGTGATTTCCTCTATGTCTTTTTCGGATTTGTTGCCAAAAAACTTTGCAGCAATGTTCGTTATAAAATCCATTATTTGGGGTGTATTTTTACTTTAAAAATGAGTGCAAAAATAGCAGTTTTTGCGGGATTAAAGCCTTGTTTTAAAGGGTTTAAAATGGTAAAAAAGAACAATATAGAAATCGCGATATTCTCTGGTTATTAGTGGCAAATTGGAAAACTTTTAACTTATGAAACATAAAACGCGTTATCTAATAACTCATACTACTTTTGCGGTATGGAAAAACGTGGGGGAAAACGTAGCGGATTAAAAGGTGCTGGAAAGATTAGTCGAAGATCATCAAGCGGTATTGGTAAAAGTAGTGACGACAAAAAACCAATAAGTAATCCAAATTCGAAACGTAGCTCAAGAAGAGATGCTGTAGAAGAAGAAAAAGATAAAAAACCATTTAAGAAATTCGAAAAGAAACCTTTTGAGAAAAAGAAATTTGATCGAAGCTTTAAAATTGGTGATAAAAAAGAAGCACGTACTGTAACTTCCAAGCCAAGATTTAAGGATGAATCAAGTGGTGAAGAGCGTGTTCGCAGACCAAGACTAAAAGGCGCGCCTTCTGAAGGAAGACATGCTCCAACATCTAAAAAACGTACTGAATCTGAGGTTCATGAAACGCGACTGAATAAGTACATTGCTACAAGTGGAATTTGCAGTAGAAGAGAGGCTGATAAGCTGATATCTGAAGGTATGATTACCATTAATGGAGAGGTTATTACTCAACTAGGAACCAAAGTAATGCCAGGAGATGAGGTTCGTTATGCAGGAGAAAAGCTTGTTTTTGAGCGTTACATCTATGTGTTACTGAACAAGCCTAAAGATTTTATTACCACAGTTGAAGATCCTCAAGGTAGAAGAACGGTAATGGAATTGGTGAACAATCATATTTCAGAACGAATCTATCCAGTAGGAAGATTAGATAAGAACACAACAGGTTTGTTACTATTGACTAATGATGGTGATTTGGCTAAGAAGCTAACACACCCTTCTCATGGTGTGCGAAAAATATATCATGTTCATACAGATAAGCCTTTAAGTAAGTCAGAAATGAAGAAATTGGCTGAAGATGGTGTTGAGCTTGAAGATGGTTTAGCAAAATTTGATGCTATCGCTTATGTTGGTGATGGTGAGAATAAAAAAGAAATAGGCGTTGAATTGCATTCTGGAAAGAACCGAATTGTAAGGAGAATGTTTGAAGCATTGGAGTACAAGGTTACAAAACTGGATCGAGTAAGTTTTGCTGGCTTGACTAAAAAGGGTATATTAAGAGGAAAATTTCGCCATTTGAATGAACGCGAAATTGGAATGCTGAAAATGATAAAATAGAAGAACAAAAAACGGGACTAAGGTCTCGTTTTTTGTTTCAATTATTTTTTAAAACCCACCAATTGTAATGCCGATCGAAAAAGGATAGAGTTCAGGAGCTCGTCCTGACTCAAATAATTCGGTCAAAGAATATTTGGCGAAGAAACCAAAGTCATCCATTGAAACTCTTGCTAATGCTTCAAACTTGAAAGGGTTTAAATTGAAGTCATCTTTGGTTTTTTCTTTCATCGTAGTTTCTCCCAACGTATATTTCTGTTTTATGATTGATCCAATTTTATAGCTTCCTACTACACCAAATTGAATTCCTAACGGATTGTCCAAGTCGCCCAATCGCATTCCAATTAATAAAGGAACTTGCAAATAAGTTGCTCTGAGTTTGTATTTATCAAAACTTCTAATGCTGTCCATGGTGAATGCAGTTGAATCGTTGGAAGTTGATATATTGATGTTGTTTTTGAAATGGTATTTGGTCCAGTTAATACCAAGACCAGACCGAACATACAGTCTTTCTTTAGCTAATCTTGCTTCTTTAAACATGATTGTAAGTCCTACGCTGTGAGAGCGGGCAGAGTTGAGTTCCATTAAATTTTGATTTACAGGTAATGCGATAGAGTTTGATGGAGTCATATAACCGGCCATTCCAAAATCAAGGGCTAACCCCATATCATTGTCGTCGCTATCATCTTTGCATGTTTTGCTAGAATCTTTTGAGTTAAAATCGAAATCGTAGTCATCTGAATCAACATTATTCAGGATAATAACTGTTGAATTTCCAATTTTGATTTTAGTAGTATCTGGCTCCTTTTCTTTTAAACTGTCTTTTTGAGCAAAAGCTCCTGAGGTGCAAATTAATAGTCCGATTAATAGTGTAATTGTTTTCATAGTTCTAATGTTTAAAATTTCTTGTTTGTAGCGATTTGTCGTAAGACGACCGACTTAATAGATTGTTACAGCTTAGTTGTTTTTTGTCTTCGAAAAGCTGAGTTTTCCAAGCGTAAAGCTGTAAGAAGTACTTGATGCGCTTTCTCTGTGAGTGAATGCTATGTTTGCGTTTGTTTTTTGTTGAAGTAATGTTGTTGCGCTCGCTAGCAGTTCATTTCCTTGAATTTTATCATCCTTAGCTTCGTCATTTTTAAATAATTTTTTTCGAATGTTTTGATTCAAGAATTCTCCTATAGTTTGAGCTTCAGTTTCGGCTTTTGCAAGCAATTCTATTGGTTCAGAAGGGGTCGATATTTCAACTTTATTTACTGCTAGAGCATCCTCTGATTTAGTGACCAAGACTTTCTTAAGTCTTTTTGGTTCTAACAATTCTAGCTGCAGACTAGGTTTACTTTTCTTTTCTTTCGCAGACTCTGGATTGGCAATAGCGATTTCATTTTTGGTTATAGTTGAAGAAGTAGACCTAACTTTATTAGCAATAAGCTTTGTTTTACTTTTAACTGGATTCGGAGACTTTTCAAAAACGGTTTCAGAAGGAATACTGTTTTTTTTGAAAGTAAGAGAACTATCGTTTGTTACATCATCAATCGGTTTTTTATTATCGGCCAACTCAACCTTAGCTTCTCGATTTAAAAATGAAACTAAGGCAATTAACAACAATCCAATAGCTGCAAATCGCCGCAAAGGTGTCATGAAAATTAGTATTCCTGCTTTCCTTTTAAGCTTGGCTTTTTCTGGAAATTTAATTATAGATTTTGGAAGGATAGTTTTGGAGTAAAGAGTTGCTGATTTTTGTAGACTGTTGTTTTTAAAGATTACAGTAGCCAACTCTTTTTCATCGTCTTCAGTCAGTTGATTTTCAATTGATCCGATTATGAAGTCTTCTGCATTTAAAGGTGTTATCTCTTTTTTTAAATCAGAAAAGTTAATGCTAATTTTTTCATTAGCGTTCAAAGTGATCATTTCGAAACCCTCGAATTCATTTTTTAAATCAGTATGGTTTTCAAGAAACAATAATAGCTCTGTAGTTTCTTCGGCATTAAGGTTTGCCTCGATATAATCTAGGTAAAATGCTTCGTAGTTATGTCGATCTATTTTGTTCATTCTAACACCGTTTCAATACTTTTTAAATACTGTTGCAACGCTTTGCGACCTCTAAAAATGTACACCTTGACTTGTGATTCAGTAAGGTTTACTATTTCACCAATTTCTTGATAATTGTATCCTTCATAATCTCTCAGCATTACAACAGATCGTTGGATTTCGGGTAATATTTGAAGCGCCTTTTCTAATATTTCTTCTAAGTCTGAATATTGACCAGAATGTGAGTGCAGGTTCACTGCTGACTCATCCATTTGAGTTAGTCTTTTGTTTTTTCTAAAGACATCGATCATTGTATTATAACCAGCAGTAAACAAATAGGATTTGGTCTTTTCGAACTCTACGTTTTCATGCTTTACCCAAAGTTTAGTAAAGACATCTTGTACAACGTCTTTAGCCGCCTCATTATCACTCATACTTTTAAGTATGAATCGATAAAGTCCATCGGCATGCAAGTCAACCGCAGTATTGTATTCTTTTCGGGTCATTTATGTTAAGCTCAGGGATAGGACGGTACACTTTCAAAAAAGTTACAGCTGGGTAAAAATAGTAGCAAGATAATGAAGAAGGCTAATATGTTCAATCTTAACGTATGGAATATAGAGATTGCACATGAACTTTTAGTTGAATAAGAGATCTCAATGAATGAGGAGTATTGGAAAGTGATCAATTATTCTAGTTTTCTGTCTTAGCTTGGAATAAAAACGGAGCAACAAACTCAATTTAACGCTTTGATGTTAGCAGAATACTAAAGGACACAATTATTTAGTTGTATTGCCTTCTAGATTTGCCTTATGCGATTTTTGCGATATATATTTATCACTTTACTACTATTGACTTTAGCTTTTTTGGGAGCAGGGTGGTATTTGTCTGAAAAATATAGTGATAAGATTCAAAATATAGTTCTGCAAGAACTAAACAATAGTCTCAATGCTGAAGTGAATGTAGGGGCCATTGAGTTTTCATCATTTCGTAAAATCCCTTACTTAAGCCTTTCCTTTTCAAGGGTATTGATAAAAGAAAGCAAGAATTTTTCATCTAATCCAGACACACTTGTTTATGCTGAGAATTTGAGTTTTCAGTTTGATTTATGGGATGTATATAACGGTAAGTACAAATTGCGTCATTTAGATGTTGAATCGGCCAAGTGTTATATGAAGCAAAATAAGAAGGGAACTCCAAACTATATGATATGGAAGCCCAGTAAAGACAGTTCGGCAGTTGATATTTCGTTTCAATTAGACGCTGTTAACCTTTCGAACTTTCACTATTTGTATAAGGATGCACGGAATAAAATTCTTGTGAAATGTGAGGTAAATAAACTCAAGATTCAAGGAGATTTTTCAGCGGATCAGCTAGAGTTGAAGTTTAAAGGAAAAACTACAAATTCAACGGTATTAGTCGCAGGGGCATACGCGCTAAAAGGGCAGTCTGTCCAGATTAATTCAGGAATAATATATAATAACAATCAATCTACCTTTGAATTGCAAAATGGTGAGGTAATTATTGACGAAACAGTTGATTTGAATTTAGGAGGATTTGTTGCCCCGGAATCTTTTCAATTCTTTGCCAAAACAGATAAGGCTAATCTTGAGCAAGTACTCAACCTATTACCGGAGTCATGGGATAATTATTGGATAGATTATGCTCCAAATGGGATAGCGAAAATTAATTTTAAAATATCAGGAAAATCGTCTGAAACCCCCAATATTGATATAGGTTTTGAGTTGTCAAATGGAAGCGTAGTGACCAAAGGAGAGAAAAAAATAGAGCTTAAGTCATTGAACTTAATTGGATTTTATTCCAATGGAAAACAGAGGAATGCAGAAAGCTCAACCCTAGAATTAACTGAACTCTCTGGCGGATTCCCATCGGGTTCATTTAAGGGAAGTGCTAAGATTTCAAATTTTAATGATTTAAGAGTAAAAGGTAATTTAGAGGGAAGTCTTGCATTAGATGAACTTACTCAATTTTTGAAGCTGGAGAAAATAGATACTTGTCAAGGGGATGTTGTCTTTAATCTTTATGGTGATATTTATTGGGATAAGATCTTGCAAGAATCAGTTGTAACGTCTAAAAGTAAAATAGAAGGGGCCATTGACTTCACAGGTGTTGCATTGAAACTAAAATCTAGCGTTTCTACTTTAAAAAATTATCAAGGAAAAGTAAAGTTCGACAAACAACAAGTCCGTTTCGAAAAAAGTGAAGGTCAATTAAACTCAACCAACTTCATACTGAATGGGAGTGCCGATAACTTGTTTCAATGGGCTTTAGGAGAATATGAGTTATTGAGAGTAGTAGCAGAGGTAGAAGCTGATAAATTGATTTTGGAAGAATTTTTATCTGTTTCAGCATCTTCCGAAAAAGGAACTACACGCTCACTCGCAATTCCAGGAGTTGAATTGCAGTTGAGTGCAAAAATTGGTAGATTGAGTTATGAGAATTTTAAAGCACAAAACGTTGAAACTAAATTATTTGTTGGGCAAAAAAGCTTGAAAGCAAATCCTATTAAACTGCTCGCTATGAATGGCAAGGCAAGAGGAAAGATGGCCGTGGTAAGTTATCCGAAAGGAGGATATAATATGAGTTTTATTGGCGAATTTGAGTCTGTTGATATTAAAGAACTATTTACACAGTTTGAAAATTTCGGACAGGATGAGGTTAAGGCAGAGAATATTGCTGGTATAACCAATCTGAAGTTGAATTTAGAAGGCAAGTTAAATGACAATTTTGAGATGTTACCGGCTTCGATTTTTGCTAATGCACATTTAGATATTTATCGCGGTAAGTTGATTAATTACAGTACGTTACAAAGTATATCTGATTATTTTAAAAGCAATATTGTACTCAAAAAGGTATTTCGTGCAAATGATTTGTCTGAGCGTTTAAAGGGTGTCAGTTTTGATCAACTGGAGACTGAATTTTTCGTTAAGAATAGCGCTCTTTTCATCCCAAAAGTTCAATTAAAGTCAAGTATTCTAAATGTTAACGTATCTGGCAAACATAGTTTTAATGATAGTGTAGATTATAAAGTCGATTTTGACATTTCTGATTTACTTATAAGAGATAGGAGTTTCGAAACTGAAAATGGCGAGGTGGTGGATGATGGCACAGGAAGATATCGAGTTTTTATGTTGGTGAAAGGCACTACGGATAATCTGAAAATTGAGATTGATAAAACATCAAAAAAGGCATTCAAGAAGCATCAGAGGAGCGCAGAAGGACAGGAATTTAAGCAAGCTCTTCACAAAGAGTTTGGGTGGTTTGATAAAGATACAAGTTTGAAAAAAGATTCACATAAAATTAAATATGAAATAGAATGGGAGGAGGCAGATAAGGATACAACTACTATTTCAGCGGGTAACGTAGACTCTAAAAACCCAAAGACTAGAAAGAAACGGAAATGGTTAGATCCAAATGAGGAAGAGAAAGAGTATTTTGATTTTAAAGATGACGATTTTTAGAACTTTTTTTCTTTTTCTTCTTGTCTTTTTTTTCTTTTTTAGTTTTCTTCCGACCTTTCTTTTTATCCTTTTTTGAGATCTTAAACGTTGTTGACTCCGGTATTATAGGGCAGTCAGAGCACGCTGATTTTCCTTTCTCTTCAAATTTTTTACAACACTTTTTATTTCGCCCCATTCCTAAGCTACATGTCTCGCTGGTGAACGCCGTAGGTTTCATCTTCTTCGATGTTACCTAATGGCTCAAAATGGATCATGATATCATAGACATTTTCCACGTTATCTTTTATTGCGTTTTCAACGTCAATACCAATTAAATGTGCGTCTTTCATGGTTAGCGATTCCTCTAATTCAATATCCAAATCTATCATCAGTAAATTTGACAATCTCCTGACACGCAAACGATGTGGATTGTTCGCTTCTTTAATTGAATTTACAGCTTCAAAAATTTTAGTATAAATAGCGATGTCTTCAACACTATCCATAAGTTCGAAGCTAGTTTCTCTAAACAACTCAAATGCAACCTTGAGAATCCAAACACCAACTAACAGTCCAATAAAATGATCTAGCCAATCTTGCTGGAAGAAAAAAGAACAGCTTACTCCAATTAAAACGCCTAGTGATAGAATAATGTCGCTGCGCATATTATGAGCATTTGCAATGAGCATTTTACTGCTAGTAGATCTCCCTTCTTTCATTTGCCAATAAGAGAGAATGAGTTTTACTAGAACTGAAATTACCGTTACTACTATTGCTCCAAATGCTGGCACATGTCTAGATGTACCGTTCCATAGATCAATAATGGAGGAAAACACAAGCTGAGCTCCTATGAAAAATATGAAGAAGGACAATAGTTTAGTTGCAACTGCTTCTGCACGATTGTATCCATATGGAAATTTAGGGTCAGGTGGCCGAACAATTATTCTAGCGGCAATTAATGTAATGAAATAGGTTCCAACGTCATTTGCGCTGTCGATACCGTCTCCAATAACTGCTAATGAATCAAATAAATAGCCACCACCTATTTTGGAAATAGCCAAAATGGAGTTAATACCAATTCCAATCCATGAAGCCCGAATAATACGTTGTTGACGATTCATTTATTTCACCAACTTAGAAATAGCTTTAAACTGTTCATTCCCTGATACTTTGCAAAGTTCAAATAATATAGACTCAACAGTTGTAACTCGAATACCTTCGGTGGCAAACCGTTGAAGTGCTATCTCCTTATCGTATGGGTTTCGGCTTGATATAGCATCCGCTACAACTATTGGAGTATGTCCTGCTTCTAGAAGGTCTATCGCCGTTTGTAAAACACAAACGTGACTTTCAATTCCACAAATAAGTACGTTTTTTATAAAATGTTCTTCAATTTTGAGATTGAAGTTTGATTCGCCCATACAAGAAAAAGTCATTTTTTCAATAGGGTCAAATTCGCCTAAACTTTCAGATACACGTTCAAGTGTTTTCCCCAACCCCTTCACGTATTGTTCTGTTACTATTATTGGAATATTAAGAAGCTTAATGCCTTCTATGAGTGTTTTACATTTTTGAAGGAGTTGCTCGTTATTGTTGATATGCGGAAAGAGTCGCTCTTGCAGGTCAACGACAACCAATTTGGTATCTTGTTTTAATATTCTCATGTTATCAAATATTTTATGACATTTGTAGGTCAAAATAACAAATTATGAGAACGATTTTAGCCATAGTTTCTGTATTTATTTTTCAATCGGTAATGGGTCAAATTACGGTTGATAGAAGTTTTATGCCAAAAAGTGGTGATAAAGTTTTCTATACCAATGCTGAAATTGGAAATGATAAAACATACGAAACAAAAGGAGCCAGTGTTGCATGGGACTATTCCGATTTAACGTTAGCTTTTCAAGCTTCGGAAGAGTATAAGTCTGCGAGGTCAATAAACTTCTTTTTTTTAACTATGGATTTTGGAGTAAAAGTTGCTGATTCATTGGGTTTTGGAGCTATAATGATGAGAGATATTTATGATATATACAATGTGACAAACGGTGCTTTCAAAGCAGAAGGTCGAAGTATAAAATATAATGGATTTCCAATACCCCAGAATTATTCTGACAAGGATGAGATCTATAAGTTCCCTTTGGATTATGGGGATAATGATACTTCTACATTTAAAGTTTCTTTTAACCTGCAAGGCTTAGGTTCCATAGTCCAGCAAGGAACTAGGATTAATGAAGTTGAAGGGTGGGGAGACCTTAAGCTACCTTACAAAACCTTTTCAAACTGCATAAAAATAAAGACAACTATTGATGGATTTGATTCTCTGAAATTTATGGGAATTAATATACCGATACCTAATAGAAGAATTGAATACAAGTGGTTTGCAGCAGGGATTAAAAACCCAATCCTCATTATTTCGGGCACCTTATTAGGAAACTCTTTTACTCCTACAAATGTTAAATATCAAGAAGAAGAGAAAGAAATTATTGGATTCTACGCTATTAAGAATGAGTTATTAATAAATGAGTCTACAGAATTAAATGACACATCAAGTATGTCTGGAATTTTCAGACAATGGGAAATTTCACCAGAAACCTATACACTTGGGGCAGGTGCTAATTTAGGAGATAGTTCTTTGTTATTAAGCTTTACAACTGTTGGAAAATACTCCATATCACTCACAAAGAGAAATAGATATGGGACTAAACTGAGTATTAAAGTTGATTATATCAAAGTAAAAGAAAAACAAGAAGAAATTAATACATCTTCAATTGGGGCTAATTTAATGAGTAACGGCATTTCTATTTATCCTAATCCTTTTTCAAATAAATTGAATGTTGAATCATCTTCAAAAATCATTTCTATAAGACTAATTGACAACTTAGGCCAAACGGTTGCCGCAACTTATGGTAATGCTGGATTAATCGAATTGGACGAATTGCCTCGAGGCAGTTATATTGTTGAAGCCATAACTGAACATGGAAGAGAAACACGAATGGTTATAAAGAACTAGTATAGTTTGGCTATCTCAAAGAGCTTGTCATTACCAGAAATTAATATCCCAGGGGCTTTCATTTTGCTCAAATTAAGCATAGCAGTAGCTACCGTAATTGCGTGAATTCCTTTGTATTTTTTGAATGGCCCAACAAAGAGGACATTCAATATATTCATAATTGAAATCCCTATTTGTTCTCCCAGCCTAAATTCTTGACGATTACCCATAAGTATGCTTGGTTGCAAAATAGATATCGAAGGAATGTGCAGAGTAGATAATACTTCCTGCATTTCACCCTTTATTTTTTTATAAAAGATAGATGATTTGGCATCAGCACCCATTGAGCTTACGACTATGAATTTTTGCACTTTATTCGATTCTGCCCATTTGGCTAGGTTTATAACATATTCAAAATCAACTTCTTTGAATTTTTCTTGGCTACCAGCATTTTTAATAGTTGTACCTAAACTGCAGAAAACCGTATCAATAGGAGCTTGGCAACTCCAGTTTTTTAAATCTGAAAAATCTACTATATGTTGTTCTAATTTAGGGTGTTCAGTCTTAATAGTCCTTCTGCTTACTAGATCAATGGAATTGATGAGCTCGTTTTGAAGTGCTAATTGAAGTAATTCATTTCCTACTAAACCCGTCGCTCCTGCTATTAAAATATTCATGTTTTGTTGTTAGTTAGGAAGGTCAACCCAGTCTCCATGTTCTTGGATTAGTGCGATAAGGTCATCCACGGCTTGATCTTCTGGAACATTGCGTTTAACAACTTCTTTTTCTTTATAAAGTGAAATTTTTCCTGGTCCAGTGCCTACATATCCATAATCTGCATCAGCCATTTCTCCAGGGCCATTTACAATGCAACCCATTATACCAATTTTAACCCCCTTAAGATGCTCAGTTCTAGCTCGAATTTTGGCAGTTACTTCTTGTAAATCGAATAATGTACGACCGCAGCTTGGGCAAGAAATATATTCGGTTTTGGAAATTCGAGTTCTTGTTGCTTGTAAAATTCCAAAAGCAGTTTGGTTAATCATTTGTTCCGGACCACAATTCTCGGCTGCAATGAAAACGCCGTCACCAAGTCCATCAATAAATAAGGCTCCCATATCTGTTGCGCTCTGCAATTGCAGTTGGTCTAACGTCAAATTTCTAAAAGTATGACCTATAATAACAGGTGTATTACATTCAGCGTTCATTAATTCCACAAATAACCTGCGCTGTTCAGCCATACCATGTTGATTAAATGTATCTAATAACAAGACTGCTGTTTTATCAGTTTTAAGTGAGGAAATAAAATCGTTATTTAGGTCTGAAAGACAGGTATAAATAAAATTTAATTTGATTGATTTTTCCATTTTCCCTAGATATTCAGAAATATTTAAAAGAGGAAAATGGCGCGGTTTTTCTTTGTTTTCTAGCCATGTTTTATGTGTTTGAACAACACCTAAATTACCTGGAATAGCAAAGTCAACTTGATGGTTATTCACAAAAATATAATCAGCAGCCTGGTCGGTCATATTCCATTTGTCTAATGGAACAGAATATTGATAGCCATAGGCGAACAAACTAGCCGGTTTTATCTCTTTTTTTAATGATAAGTCTGCCATAACAATCGGTGCAGATTCAGAACCTATATTCGATACTTGGTTGGTAATTCTTCTTTTGTACTCAAACGGATTGATCGGATAGCTGTCGATTTCTTGAATGGTATCATGATTCATTCTACCGCTATATCGAGCGACTAGTGCTTGAGCTACTGGAATTTCAAATTCAGGTTCCTCTGTTAATGAAACACGAACAGTATCACCGAGGCCATCTTCCAATAAAGTTCCAATTCCAACAGCAGATTTTATTCTTCCATCCTCTCCCTCTCCAGCTTCTGTAACTCCCAAATGAAGTGGATAATTCATTCCAGATTTTATCATATAGTTGACCAACATCCGGTATGCTTCGACCATTACTTGAGTATTGGAAGATTTCATGCTCAGTACAATATTATGATAACCTTCAGATTCACATATCCTTAAGAATTCCATAGCCGATTCCACCATTCCAAGTGGCGTATCTCCATAGCGGCTTAAAATTCTATCGGATAAAGAACCGTGATTTGTGCCAATTCTCATGGCTGTTCCATGCTCTTTGCACAACTTTACTAACGGAAGAAACCGTACTCGTATTCTAGCCAATTCTTTGTCATATTCAGCATCGGTATAATCAATATGAACAAATTTCTTTCTGTCAGCATAATTGCCTGGATTTACTCGGACTTTTTCTACAATTTGAGCGGCGATTTCAGCAGCAATCGGAGTAAAATGGATGTCAGCTACCAGCGGTGTATTGTAGCCGCGTTTTACCAGTTCTTCTTTTATATTACGCAAATTTTCCGCTTCACGCTTCCCAGGCGCAGTTATTCTTACAAGTCCACAACCAGCATCAATCATCCTGATTGACTGAGCCACCGTGGCTTCTGTATCCATTGTATTAGTTGTGGTCATAGACTGAATCACGATCGGATTATTACCTCCGATTTTAAGATTTCCAACCGTTACTTCTCGTGTTCTAAATCGACTGTATTGGGTAAGTGAGTTACAGTATTTTTTGTTATTCATTTTTGTGGGAGTGCAAGACAAGTATTGTACTAAATTATGACATTTTAATCGTCAGAATTGTTTTCGAATTTTGAATTAATTAAACCAAATTTTAATAAATATTTTTCAGTTATTGGACGCAATGATCCCGCATAAAGCTCGGTCAAATCACCGCTAAGAGCCACTGCTACTAGCACAAATGTTAAGTGAATTTTGATTTGAAACTTAAGCATAAGTATTACAATAAAACCCATAAACAGGGCAATTTCCAACAACTGTATCGACTTCGTAATTAAGTCATAGTACATTTTCCTTCTATCGGCGATAAACAAAAAGAGGGCAACATTTAAATACGTAATTACCACCAGAATTAGCATGGTCAACCATTCGGGAGTTTGGTGAATATACTTTTTTTCCATTATCATAGAAACAATGTTAGCATGCACGACGACCCCGTATGTATCAGGATAGGCTCTTCCTGCTACTCTAGGGTTCTGAGGAGTATAGAAAATATCAACTAAATCACGAGCTCCTAGTTGCTGACCAATATAACCGAGGATAACAATTTTGTCCTTCATAACTGATAGGTCTCCAATTTCTCCAAGAACTTGATGCGCATCAAAGGCAGTGAATTTTCTGTAATTCCCGGTCCAATTAATTGTTTCCTTAAAATAGCCTCGCGATTTGAGGCACTCGTATGCTTCAGGGTTAGCCAATTCAACAATTTTTGTCGAAAAATTGGGGTACAATGAATCGGTGCTGCCAAGGTATTGAAATGGATAAAATTCCCTAACGGTTCTAAACCCTTCTCCTTTGGCGCTGCTTAATACGTTAGCAAAGCCATTGTCAGAAGTTTCATTAAACATTGGGTTGGAATATTGCAGTGAATCAAAAACGTCTTTTTTATCATCAGTGGTTACTAATTCATTAACCAGCACTAAGTTTTTGGTTTGAGATAATGCCATTGCTAATGGAAAATCAAGAGCAGGCCCTTTTTCTTTTCTGAAAAAGGCATCAATTGCCACAACCTTTGGCTCATATTTATTGATAATATCGAGCATTTGAGCAATTTTAGCTCTATTTTTAAATTGAATATTTACAAGTATCACATTGGTATCACTAGCAATTTCTGATGGGTCACGCAGGTATTCTACTTTATCAGAAGCCAAGTTTTCGTTTACTGATGGTTGTGAAAAAACCAGATCGCTCATCTCGAAATCTTCAAACGCTTTTGCAAGTGGATCAAATAGGTCTGTTTGAATCGGAAGGTGAGTGAAAAAAAATACGAATAATCCAATGTAACCAGTACACAAAAAGGTATTTAGACCAAATAAATATTTCATTTCAAATAGATTTTTAGCAAAACTAAAGTACTTAAATAACAGTATTTGTGGAGTAACATAATGTTTATTTGTGCGTAATACTAGGTATGATTACATTTGTTTTTTAAAATCCAAATCCTAACCCATGAAAACAAAATTGTTACCTATAGTGTTTTCCCTTTTGATCAGCGTTTCGAGTATCGCTCAAGGAGTATTCACAGTCTTGTCTGCAAAAGGTGAGAACGTAGTTCAAAAAGGTACAGAATATGAACCATTAGGACCGGGTATGAAATTGCCAGCAAATGCCAAGATTATGTTAGGTGAAGGCGGCGCTGTAGAGTTAAGCAGTGCTAATGGAAGTACCGTTAATTTGAATAAAGCTGGGATCTATACAATGAATGATGTGGCTGGTAATTTTAAAGCTGATAATTCAGGTTTAGCTCAACGTTATTTGTCATATGTTTTTAACGAAATGACAGCAGACGATGGCGGTATTACTAACAATATGTCAATAACGGGTTCTGTTGAACGATCATTAGAGAATAATGGAATTAGTCTTTTCTCTCCAGAAAGCACTTACTTTATGCAAAAGGCAACCACCATTCAATGGGCTTCTGAAGCTGAATTGGGTGAATGTAAAGTACAGGTTCTAAATTTGTTTGATGAGCCTATTATTGAGCAAGTTGTTACTGGTAACGCTGTAACCTTGGATTTATCGAAAGTGGAATTTGAAGAAGATGCATTCTATAAGTTGATTGTAGTTAGTAATACAAATCCGAGTATGAAGTCTGGTGAATTAATTTTAAAAGTTCCTTCCAAAATAGAAAGAGCTCAGTTCCAGCAAGACTTAATTGAAATCGATAAGAATAAAGATGAATCGTCACCTTTGTATTATGCTTTAATGGCAAAGTTTTGCAAAGTGAATGGACTATACGTCGATGCTGTTACTAATTTTGAAAAAGCATTGGCTCTTGCTCCAGAATCTGAAATGATACGTATTGAATACGATGCTTTTTTAGAGTTATCTGGAGTAAAATAATCAAAGAACTAGACGATAAAAAAATCTAACAAAAGCCGCTTTTCAAATTATTGAAAAGCGGCTTTTTGTTTTATAATAATTCCAATTTAGAGTTAGACTTCTCAACAGTTAAAGAATATGTGGCTCCTAACAACAGCGGAGTATTTGTGCTCATATGGCCAGCGGGAAAACCAAAAGCAATTGGAATAGATAAGTCATAAAATCGTTTGGCAATTAATTCATAACTATCTTCAAAAAACCAATTTGATAGATCTGTCATCTCTGTAAATCCACCGATCAAAACACCTTTTATGTTATTGAATTTCTGGCTTTTTTGAAGATGAAATAGCATTCTATCTAATTTATAGTTTTCTTCACATAGGTCTTCAAGGAAAAGAATACTATTAGAGGGTTCAAAATCACTGTTCGTCCCAACTAAATCGGAAAGCACGGAGAGATTACCGCCGATTAATTTACCTGAAGTTTCTCCTAATTTATTAAGTGGGTGATAAGTAAAGTTTGTTTTCTGTTTCTTTCCAAAAAGCATCTGAATTAACTTGTTCGCAGAATCTAACTCTTCAATTTTATTAATAATATTCAATGGCATTGGCCCATGAAGAGTCATTGTGGAGTGATTCGAATTTATATGATTGTGAAACACGGTAATGTCACTGTAACCAATTATCCACTTTGGGTTTACATTAAATACATCAAAGTCGATTTGGTCTATCATACGCACAGAACCATATCCTCCGCGAGAACAAAAAATTGCCTTTACTTCATTTGAGTCTAATGCCCATTGAAAATCAGTTGCTCTTTCTAAATCAGTTCCCGAAAATCGATTCCACGAGTTATAGATATTTTTTCCAAGGACAACCTTTAAACCAAAGCTTTTTAAAAATTGAATAGCAAATTGAATTTCTTGAGGAGTAATTTTCTTCGCAGGGCTTACAATTGCAACGGTATCTCCTTTTTGTAAATATGAAGGTCTAATCATAGGATTCAGTATATTTTTGTTCACTTTTTTGAATCATTATAAAAGTAGCGAAATAGCGATGAGCGAACATACCAAAAAACATCTTGTTACAGCTGCATTGCCTTATGCAAATGGGCCATTACATATAGGGCACATTGCTGGGGCTTATTTACCCGCAGACATATATGTACGCTATCTAAAATCTATTGGTGAAGATGTTGCTTTTATCTGTGGATCTGATGAGCACGGTGCTGCGATTACATTGCGTGCTAAAAAGGAAAGTACAACACCACAAGCGATTGTAGATAAATACCATGCAATAAACAAAAATGCATTTGCAGATTTTGGTATTCAATTTGATAAATATAGCAGAACAACTCAAGAGATACACAAGAAAACGGCACAAGATTTCTTTAAAGTATTGAATGATAAAGGTGTTTTTGAAAAGCAAACCTCTGAGCAGTTTTATGATAAAGAAAATCAACAATTTTTAGCAGATAGGTATATAGCGGGTGAATGCCCAAATTGTCACTACGGAAATGCATATGGAGATCAATGCGAAAAGTGCGGCAGCACATTGAATCCTTTAGATTTAATAAACCCTAAATCAACTATCAGTGGAAATATACCAGTTTTAAAAGAAACTTCGCATTGGTATTTACCTATGCAAAAAGACGAGGATTGGCTTAGAGAATGGGTGGAAAATGGAATTCTTGATGGTAAGGTTCATCATGACTCAAAGCTTTGGCGAAACCAGGTAATTGGCCAGTGTAAATCTTGGATTGATGGTGGATTGCAGCCAAGAGCGATGACACGTGATTTGGATTGGGGTGTAAAAGTTCCAGTTGAGGGTGCTGATGGTAAAGTTCTATATGTTTGGTTGGATGCGCCCATTGGATATATTTCAGCAACTAAAGAATGGGCTGAAGAGAATGGAAGAAACTGGGAGGATTATTGGAAATCAGAGAATACTGAGTTGATTCACTTTATAGGGAAAGACAATATTGTTTTTCATGCCATTATATTTCCAATTATTCTAAAAGCACATGGTGATTTTGTATTGCCCACTAACGTTCCCGCAAATGAATTCTTGAACTTGGAAGGTGATAAAATTTCTACTAGTAGAAATTGGGCAGTTTGGTTGCATGAATATTTGGAGGATTTTCCAAATCGTCAAGATGAATTGCGTTATGTGCTAACTTCAATAGCGCCAGAATCTAAAGATAGCGAGTTTACTTGGAAAGATTACCAAGCCCGGGTAAACAACGAGTTGGTCGCCATACTTGGAAATTTCGTAAATCGAGTTGCTGTATTGACTCATAAATATTACGAGGGTGAGATTCCTTCAGCGGATTTTTCAGAAGAAGAGAACGAGGTGCTAAAGCAAGCTAAAAAATTAGCAGTAAAGTCAGGCGATTTAATTAAACAATTTAAGTTTCGAGAAGCACAAAATACAGCAATGGGAATTGCGAGAATTGGAAATAAATATTTAGCTGATGTTGAGCCGTGGAAATTGATTAAAACAGATCCAGAAAAAGTTAAGGTTACAATGACTTTGGCTCTTGAATTAGTTTCAATGTTATCGGAAACGTTCAGGCCATTTTTGCCGGAGACATCTAATCGTTTGAATTCGCTTTTGAACGATAGAAAAACGCTAGCTAAGCCAGAATTACTTTTTCAGAAAATTGAGGATAAAGACATCGAAGTTCAAATTGAAAAATTAGCAAATAGCAAAATAATGAATGAACCAGAACCTGAAAAAGCAGGCCAATTGCCTGCAATAAATTTCGAGGACTTTACTAAATTGGATATTCGGGTAGGAACTATATTAGAAGCAAAAAAAGTTCCAAAAGCAGATAAGCTCCTGGAATTATTAGTTTATACGGGAATAGATAAAAGAACTGTTGTAAGTGGTATTGCCAAACATTATTCAGCTGAAGAGGTTATTGGAAAAAAGGTAAGTATTTTATTGAATCTTGAACCACGTAAAATTCGAGGTGTTGAGTCTCAGGGTATGATTCTAATGGCTGAAAATGCAGAAGGCGAACTCAGCTTTGTTTCGCCAGAGAAAGACGTAGAAAGTGGATCCGCTATAAGTTAGTCTAAAAGTCTTTAGTTTGAGTCTCTGCTTGAGGTTTAAAAGCCCCCATAGTTCAATGGATAGAACAAAAGTTTCCTAAACTTTAGATGTAAGTTCGATTCTTACTGGGGGCACTTTTGTGTTAGTTTTCAGGGAATTAGTTTTATAACTGCATTGCAAACTTGTTAAAACACAAAGCATGAATTTTTATTTTTTGGGGCAATTCTTTCAGTTTTAATTTCTAGTTGTATTTCTGAGGGCTGCACTGAGAAAGCTAATGAAAATTATGATTCTAAAGCCGATTAAGATAAGGGCGTATGTGTTTTTAATATGGATACTACTGGTCAGTTAATGTTTTGGATCTTTAAGGAAGTAGTTCCCCAATTTCAATAAAAATCACAAAGGAAGTTTCCAATTCAGTAATTGGAAATGGAGCTTTTGAAGAACTCTTTACAAAGGGAATTTCCTTCGCGCCAGTTGAATGCGAGAACGAATTACAGACAAATCAATCTTTGTTGCTCGCACTGCCATTTCAGAAACAGTGGAACAAACTCAACCCAAATGTCTCCATTACTAAGGGATGATTAAAACTGGTAAGTTAGTATTAATAAAAATTCAAATGAATTTGGCTCAGTCTCTTATGTAGGATTTTCCTTGAAACTTGAGGCGCATTTTACGAAATCACTATCGGAGAATAAGCTAAGCTACTGTTCCCTGACAACTACTTCCAGCTCCTGCGGCGCAACCAAAACAATGATTGTTTACTAAAATATTTCGTTTTTTTAATGCCTCAAGATTGAATTCCGAAATGTGTTGACTGCCTTCACCCGCAGTTTTCATTTCTAGCATTTGGTTAAAATCACAATCGTACATGTATCCTTTCCAATCAATTGAAACGGTATTCTTGCACATAAGGCCATCAACTGCTAAGGGATTAAAAGCGCCAACTAATTTCTCCATATAATCCTCGTAGTTTTCCGAAGCTACTAAGTAATCTAGAAACCTTGATATGGGTAAATTGGTTATAGCAAAAAGGTTATTGAATTCAATATCAAAATCTTCTTTTAGCGCAGATTTAAATTCCATTTGCAACTGGTCTTGGTCACCAGGTAAAAATGCTCCACTTGGATTGTAAACTAAATCAAGAAAAAGTCCGGTTTCTGGATTTGCATAACCCACTTTATTCAACATTTGTAAAGCTTTAATCGACTTGTCAAAGACACCGTCTCCTCGCTGTCTATCGGTTTTTCCTCTTTGATAATAAGGTAAAGAAGAAGCCACCCGAACTCTATTTTTTGCAAAAAACTCTGGTAGATCGTGATATTTTGGATTGGCTAAAATTATAGTGAGATTAGACCTTACAATAACCTCCTTGACTCCTGCTGCAACCGCACTTTCAACAAACCAACGGAAGTTTGGATTCATTTCGGGTGCACCACCAGTTAGGTCAAGCGTGTGTATGTTATTACTAGCAATAACTTCAATGCACTCCTGCATAGTTGCTTTAGTCATAATTTCTTTACGATCAGGACCAGCATCAACGTGACAATGCTTGCAAACTTGGTTGCACATATAGCCAACATTTACTTGAAATACTTCCAAATCATTAGGCTTTAGAGGCCATTGATTTATTTCTTGTAAGTGCGTTTGAAAAGAATTTAAGGTGCCTTCTTCAAAAGCTCCACCATTCAGAACATGTAATTGTTTTTCAGTAGCTGAAAAATGATGTTCTCTAGCCTTTAAGGATTTGATCATAAATATTTTGCTTACATTTTCAAGAGCTTACATACTCAGTTTCTTGGCTTTTTTCATCATTTGAGTTCCATGTACAAGAGTAGCCCCTCCTCGTATTGCACTAGCCACATGCACAGCCTCCATCATTTCTTCTTCGTTGCAGCCTTTCTCTAAGGTATCAACAGTATAAGCGTCAATGCAATATGGGCACTGTACCGCATGGGAAACAGCTAATGCTATTAATGATTTTTCTCTTGCAGTTAAGGCGCCTGGTTTGAACACATCACCGTACCAATCGAAAAACTTATCGCCTAAATTCTTATTCCACTCTGTGATTTTTCCAAAGTTTTTTAAATCTTCTGGATCGTAGTAACTTTTTGAACTCATTTTTTTAATGGTTTAGGTTCCAATTATAATCTAAATAATCCAAGCTCGTCCCTTCTGGAACTTTAGAAGTAGAATATTTGTTAATGAAATCGGTTACCGTTTTCCCATCAATTTTAAAATCTGCGGAATACCAATTAAATAGTTTGCTCACCTTAGGGTTTTTGGGGTCAGAAAGATCGTTTTTAATTTTATACTGCAAAAAATACTCTGTTTGATCAGTCAATTGAACTTCGAGATTATTTGCAGTAAAAGCTTCATTTCTTAGCCTAGGGCAAGAAACTGAAGCACAGTTTACTGCAAAATGGATTCTAGGCTCGTTAAATTGACCTCTTATTTTTTGATGTTCAATATTATTTAGATCTAGTTCCTCGTTGCCAATTTTAATGAATTTTATATCCCATGACGTATTTACCTTATAGATTGCCCCCCCCAAATCCTTTATACTTTTAACGGGATAATGTTTAACAATAAGTTGAACTGTAAATGCATTATAAGCATTAATCCAATATGCCAATGTTTCGTTTTTTGTCCAGGAGGACTTTGGAGGGTTGTTAGATAAAAGAGTAAGGTAAGCATCTAAATGTTCTCTATCTTTTAAAAAACCTTCGTAATACACTTTGCCAGATTCGGTAACATGCTCCTTTACTAATTCATCCCATTGTTTGTGAGAAATTTGTGCCGATAGGTTGACCGTAAATAATCCAAAAAGTACAATTGCTAGCAGTTTCATTATTTTAAATAATTTGTGCAAACCTAAATTTGTTTTGTTTGCCTTCTTGCAATATATCATACAAACAAGTAAAAAGTGCTGAGTATAATAATTCCTAAGTTTAGTGAACCAGGTTTTCTGGATAAATGTCTTGAATCTATCCGTGAAAATTCAGATTCTATAGAAATAATTGTTTGTAACGAAGAGAGCAACGATGATACTGGATTTATTACGGCAGAATATAACGCTCTGTTTATAAGTTCACCAGCTTCTTAACGTGCCAATCAAATGAACTTGGGTGCAATTGCTGATCAAGAGGGGTGCCTTGTTGTTTTTGCATGCCGCTGTTAAAGTGCCTGCTGATTTTTTAAAAGAAATTGAAGTCTTGATGTGCAAACATGATATCGGGTGTTTTACCTAAACATTTGAGTTAGATCGTAAACTTTTTAATTATCAAACTAGTTTAAAAACAAAAAGGTAAGATTTACAGAGTGGGAAGATTAAGGTTTATCGGTTTGGAAAGATAATTTCTAAAAGCTAAAAAGTTTTAATGATTCTTTGGTGATTATGGGAAACTTTGACTTTAAGGATAAAGCAGATCGACAAAAATATGATGTATATGTTTATTGCTTTTCAAAGGCAAACGGTTAGTGCAAGGAAATGTGAAAGAAATTCTTTTCTATTAATTTGGCATCGCAAAGTCGCTTTTACTTTGTATTTGTGGAAAGTCAATAATTGAGTTATCTTTTTTTTATAAAGAAGTACTGTGTTAGTTTTCCTAGAAGTAATGTTTACTTTTTCTTTTTTAAGATTAGCGTAACCAATGCCTTCCTTCTAAATTTGTAGTTATGAATAAATTAATGCTCCTACTTGTTTTGGTTTTTATGGCTCAAATATCTAATGCGCAATCGGTTTTTAAATTTACTGATTTCCATGATATGGACAGTACTATAAAACGAAGTCAAGGAACTTATTTTTATGGATTGGAAGAGGGTTTGTGGAAATACTGGTATAAGGATGGTAAGATTAGAGAGGAAGCAAACTATATCGAAGGAAAGTTAAATGGATCTGTGAAAATCTGGTTCAATAACGGTCAAGCTCAAAATGAAGGCTTTTTTCGTTTCAATATTCAAGATAGCGCATATATCTCTTGGTTTACTGACGGTAAAATCAAATCGATTGGTCAGTTTGATTATGGGTTTAAAGATAGTATTTGGAATTATTATTTTCCAAATGGAAAGCTCTACAAACAAGAACTTTGGGATAAGCGAAATGTAAAAGTAGTTGAAGCTAGAGCATTAGATGGTACAATAACTTTGACTGAAGGGAATGGTCTTGTAAATAAGTATGTTGGAGAAGAAATTATTTCAGTTTCGAATTATTCAAAAGGTGCTTTGAATGGTGAATACATATCTTACTTTCAAACTGGAAGTAAAAAGGAAAAGGGCTCTTATGTAAGCGGCTTAAAAGATGGAGAATGGGAGGTTTATTATGCGTCTGGTCAAATCAAAAGGTTCGAGACTTTCCTTAATGGTGAACGCCAAGGGAAAATGGAGGCGTTTTTTGAAGGTGGAGAGCCAAGAGTCGCAGGAGTCTACATTGCTGGAAAGAAAAATGGGTTTTGGAAATTTTGGAGTGATAACAACAAGATTTATATGAAAGGATTTTTCCTTAAAAATTTACAAGACAGCACTTGGACTTATTTCTATGAAAATAGTAGTCAAAAAGAGTCAGAAGGTAACTTTAAGGATGGAAAGAAAAATGGAGAATGGAGGTTTTGGTATCGAACGGGCGAAGTCTGGCGAAAAGGAATGTATTCTAGTGGACAGAAAAATGGACTTTGGTCAACCTGGTTTGAATCGAGTCAAAAACTACAGGAAGGAAACTATAAAAATGGTAAAGAGCAAGGGATTTGGACAAGTTGGTATGACTCAGGTGCAAAGAAGGATGAAGGAAATTTTGAAGCTGGTTTAATGGAAGGCCATTGGAAAGGTTGGTATGAAAACGGTAAGATGAATTATGAAGGTGATATAGAGAATGGACTAAAAGAAGGAGACTGGGCGTTTTGGTTTTCGTCAGGTAGAGAGCGAGAAAAAGGTGGGTATGAAAATGGATTTAAAGATGGTCATTGGCAATACTTCTACCCAAAAGGTGGCGTAAGGCAAGAAGGACCGCATAAGTACAATCGTCAAATAGGAGAGTGGAAGTACTTCCTAGATTATGGACAGCTTCAAAGAGTGATGAACTATAAAAAGGGAAAGCTTGATGGTAAAACAGAAATATACTATTCAGGAGGAAGTATTATGGCAATTAATTTTTACAAATCAGGCAAACAGAATGGTACTTGGGAAATTTTTAAAGAAGATGGATCTGTTTTAAAAACGATTAAGTATGAGAACGGCAAGAAAATCAGTAATTAAGGGTTAAAAACATTCAAGAAAAATTGTACATTTGTAGCGTTAAAACACTAAGTCAATAATTAAAAGAGGGTTTTTTTCCCTCTTTTTTATTGGATAAAAGTCTGGTTTGATTACAAAAGAGAAAATAGAATCATTAATAGAGGAAAAGTTGGTAGACACCCACTTTTTTGTCGTGAGTATTGATATTTCAACTGCTAACAAAATTTCAGTTGAGATGGACGGTGATAATGGGTTTCCTATCAGTGAGTGTATAAATTTTAGCAGACAAATTGAAGGTAATTTGGATAGGGAAGTTGAGGATTTTTCACTTGAAGTGAGTTCTCCTGGTTTAAATAAACCTTTCTTGTTAACAAGACAGTATTTGAAAAACTTGAATAAGCTTGTAGAAGTAAAGCTTATTGAAGGAGAAAAGATTAATGGGATGCTTACCCATGCTGACAGCATTAAAATTTGCGTACAGACCTTTCGTAAAGAGCGATTGGAAAAAAAGAAGAAGAAAGTTGAAATCATTGAGGATGTGGAAATCCTTAGAGAGAATATATTAGAAACAAAATTGGTTATAGAATTCTAAATTAGGATGTTATGAATACCATTGAATTAATCGAGTCCTTTTCGGATTTCAAGGATTTAAAAAACATAGACAGAGTAACAATGATGAACATTGTAGAAGATGTGTTCAGAAGTGTGCTTGCAAAGCAATTTGGTGATGCTGATAATTTCGATGTAATCATTAATCCAGATAAGGGTGATCTTGAGGTTTGGCACAACAGAGTCATCGTGCCAGATGGTGAGGTAGAAGAGCCTAACTCAGAAATTTCACTGACCGATGCACGCAAAATTGAGCCGGATTTTGAGGTTGATGAGGATGTTTCAGAAGAGGTTCAAATTGAAGACTTCGGCCGAAGAGCGGTATTAGCGCTTAGGCAAAATTTAGCGGCACGTATTCACGATCTTGAAAAAGATGGTATTTATAAGAAGTATAAAGACCGTGTTGGCGATATCGTTACAGGTGAAGTTTATCAGATTTGGAAAAAAGAAATTCTTTTGTTGGATGACGAAGGCAATGAATTAGTGCTTCCAAAGACAGAACAAATTCCTTCTGATTATTTCAAAAAAGGTGATACTGTAAGAGCGGTTGTTACTAAGGTTGAAATGCGAAATAGTTCACCAATTATTGTTCTTTCTAGAACATCTCCTGCATTCCTAGAGCGTCTATTCGAAATGGAAGTTCCGGAAATTTTTGACGGTTTGATTACTATCAAAAATATCGTTAGAGAGCCCGGTGATAGAGCAAAAGTAGCAGTTGAATCATACGACGATAGAATTGATCCAGTCGGAGCATGCGTAGGCATGAAAGGTTCGAGGATTCACGGTATTGTTCGAGAACTAAGGAATGAAAATATTGACGTAATCAACTACACGTCTAATCCAACATTATACATTACTAGGTCTTTAAGTCCAGCGAAAATTTCGAACATCACGTTTGATGAAGAGAATAAAAAAGCTGATGTTTTTTTAAATGCAGACCAAGTTTCTCTAGCAATTGGAAAGGGTGGGTTTAACATCAAATTAGCTAGTAAGTTAACAGGGTACGAGATTGATGTTTACAGAGAGTCAGATATTGATGCTGATGATGTGAACCTTGATGAATTCTCTGATGAAATAGAAGGATGGGTGATTGATCAATTAAAAGGTATTGGCTTAGATACGGCCAGAAGCGTTTTAGATCAGGACCCTGCTGATATTGTGAAAAGAGCTGATTTAGAAGTAGAAACCGTAGAGGATGTTATTAAAGTCTTGAGATCGGAATTCGAATACTAGATGAGTAGCATTTGAACAGAGTTTTATATTTGCAACAATAGGTATTAGCGAAAGCTTAACAAGTATCGGAAAAGTTTTATATGGCAGTAGCGCACAGATTAAGTAAGGTAGCAAAAGAGCTGGGAGTAGGCGTAAACACAATTACAGATTTTCTTAATGAAAATGGAGTAGAATGTGATGGAAGACCTACGGCCAAGATTGATGAAAATGCTTACAACCTTCTTCTTGATCAATATTCAACAGATAAGAAGACAAAGGAAAAGTCAAAAGAGCTAGCCCAAAACCGCGAAGAACGTGTAACAATTACGATTGAAGATCAAAAGCAAGATGCGAAAGAAGAGCGTTTTGAAGATGTAGACGAGATTGTAATAACAAATACCCAAGTAAAGCCGGTTGTAGATCTTCCCAAGGTGGAAAAGCCAGAAGAAGAGCTTGCTCCTGAAGTTAAACTAGAACCTAAAGTTGAAGAGGAATCTAGTGACGGTGGCCCAAAAGTTTTGGGGCAAATCGACCTGTCTTCTATCAATCAAAAAACTAGACCTTCCAAAAAGAAAAAAGAAGAGCCTAAAGTTAAAGTTGTAGTAAAGCCAAAAGTTGAAGTAAAGAAGCCGGTTGAGGTAAAGAAACCTGTTGAGGTAAAGAAACCTGAGCCTATTGTAGAAAAGAAAGCTCCGAAGGCAGACGATAAACCACAAAGAATCGAAACGAAAGTAGAGAAACTTGCTGGTCCAAAACATACAGGTCAAGTAATTGATCTCAGTAAGTTTATTAAACCGAAAAAAGCGAAACCGGTAGCATCTTCTAATGAAGATAAAGATACTGAAGCTGGTAAAAAGAAAAGAAGGAAGCGTATTCAAGTTGGCAAACCAAATGTAATTCAGTCCGAAAAACATAGAAAGGATACACGTGGAGTAAGAGGAAAAGCTCGAAAAGCCGAACCGCCAGCAGAAGTTACTCAGGAAGCAATTCAAAAAGAAATTAAAGCAACTCTTGCTAGGTTAAGTGGTGGTGGTGGAAAATCAAAATCTTCCAAATTTAGAAAAGCTAAAAGAAGCGCCGTTAGTCAGCATGCTGAAGAACAATTAATTAAGGCTGAAGAAGAGAAGAGTATCTTAAGAGTTACAGAGTTTGTTACGGCAAATGAATTGGCAACGCTAATGAATGTTACTGTCAATGATATTATTTCTGCTTGTATGTCTCTTGGACTCTTTGTGTCTATCAATCAAAGACTAGATGCGGAAACACTAACAGTTGTTGCAGATGAATTCGGTTTTACAATTGAATTTACTTCAGATAAGGCTGAAGAAGGTGATTTATTTGAAGAAGATAACGAACAAAACATGGTTACCAGATCACCAGTTGTTACTGTTATGGGACATGTTGATCATGGGAAAACGTCATTGTTAGATTATGTTAGACGTGAGAATGTAATTGCTGGAGAAGCAGGGGGTATTACTCAGCATATTGGTGCTTATAAAGTTCAATTAGAAAGTGGTAATACAATTGCTTTTCTAGATACACCTGGACACGAAGCCTTTACCGCAATGCGATCGAGAGGTGCCCAAGTAACGGATATTGCGATAATCGTAATATCAGCAGATGATAGAATTATGCCTCAAACAAAAGAGGCTATTAATCATGCTCAGGCTGCAGAATTACCAATCATCTTTGCAATCAATAAGATTGATAAAGATGGCGCAAACCCTGAGAAGATTAAAGAAGAATTAGCTTCAATGAATTTATTAGTTGAAGATTGGGGGGGTAAATATCAGTCACAAGATATTTCTGCTAAGAATGGAACTAATGTCGCCGAACTGATGGAGAAAGTAGTACTTGAAGCGGAATTGCTTGAATTGAAAGCAGATCCTAAGAAACGAGCTACTGGAACCGTGATTGAGGCTTCTCTTGATAAAGGAAAAGGTTATGTTTCTACTTTGCTAGTCCAAGGTGGTACACTTCGAATCGGAGACATATTCTTGGCTGGAGCTCATACTGGTAGAATTAAAGCGATGTTTAATGAGCGTGGCGTGAATATAGAAGAAGCGGGTCCCTCAACGCCAGTTAGTGTTTTAGGCCTTAATGGTGCTCCAAGTGCAGGCGATAAGTTTACTGCAATGGAAGATGAGCGTGAAGCAAGAACAATTGCTCAAAAACGTTCTCAGTTGCAGCGTGAGCAGGGTGTTAGAACTCAAAAGCATATCACACTTGATGAAATTGGTAGACGAATTGCTATCGGTGATTTTCAAGAATTGAATATAATTGTAAAAGGTGATGTGGATGGTTCAATTGAAGCATTATCCGACTCTTTATTGAATTTATCTACGGAACAAATTCAAGTAAATATTTTGCATAAGTCGGTTGGTCAAATAAGTGAATCTGATGTATTGTTAGCTTCTGCTTCTAATGCGATTATTATCGGATTCCAAGTAAGACCATCAATATCCGCTAGAGCACTAGCAGAGAAAGAAGAAATCGATATTAGACTCTACTCTATAATTTATGCTGCAATTGATGAAGTGAAACAAGCAATGGAGGGTATGTTGAAGCCTAAAGTTGAAGAGCGAGTTGTTTGCAATATTGAAGTTAGAGAAACATTCAAGATTTCCAAAGTTGGAACTATCGCAGGTTGCATAGTGCAAAGTGGTACAGTTACTAGAAATACTAGAATTCGGTTGATACGCGATGGCGTTGTAGTTTATGCTGGATCTCTAGGCTCTTTAAAACGCTTCAAGGACGATGTAAAAGAAGTTAAGAAAGGGTTTGAATGTGGATTGAATATCGAAAATTATAATGATATCAGAGAAGGCGATATTATTGAAGGATTTGAAGAGATTGAGGTAAAACAGACTCTTAATTAGTCTTATTTTTTAGTTTCTCCTGAGTTTAACCGCGGTAAATTTATATCGTCTTTTACTATAAAAGCATCTGGAAAATTTTCTCTCAATTCTATAAAGAAACGTTCAGTCTCGAGTCGGGTTCTAAAATCACCTACACGAACTTTAAATGCAGGTTTTTTATGTACGACGTATGCGGGTACATCGTTGTATATGGTTAAAAATTGTGTTTGGACTGCGTTGGCTTGATTAAAACTGTTCGGTCCTGAAGAAGAAAATAGTTGAAGCCTATATCCTTCAATGGTTTTTTTATTCTCGTTAATTGCAATGATACGATTTTCTAATTCCTTCAATCGTTTGTCGCTAATCACTTGATATGACTCGTTTTTTTCAACAGTTATTTTTTCGGAATTATTGCCTGGAACTTGTGAAGAAGCACTTAAAAATAGGGTTTGAATTAGGAATGAAATCAATATTTTAATCATAGCAAAGTGTTTTAACTAAAAACGAAAGTAGTTTTTTAACGAAACACAAACCATTCCTTTTTCATTATATTGAATTTGAAACACTTGAGGACTTTTTAATTTAGAACGGTTCTAAATTAAAACGAGTAATTCAAAAACAATAAGGCACTGAGCGTTTACGTAACGTTTGTTATAAATTTGCACCTTAAGTAAAATTGGGATTAAGTAAAGTAAATTCTGGTTGAAAACATTAAAAAATATGAGCAAATTTCAGAGGATGTTTAGGGTTGTAACCTACTCACTTTCAGTTGTTTTATTTACGTTTTTGCTTTCGAATTCCGCGGCAGCGCAAGATGGAGAGAAGCTATTCAAAGCAAACTGTTCATCGTGTCACAAGCTAAACAAAAAGCTTATAGGTCCTGCCCTTTCAGGTGTTCAAGAGCGTTGGGAAGACCAGGAAGCATTGTATGCTTGGATAAAAAACTCACAGGACTATTTAAAAAAGAATCCGGGAGATTCTTATGCTCAAGAATTATTTTTAGAGTACAATAAGTCTGTAATGACTGCGCAAGCTGTCTCTGATGCTGAGATAGGTGCTATATTGGATTACATAGCAAATCCGCCAGCTGACAAGGCTCCGCCAGCTCAATTAGCGGTTAATGAAAATGCAGCTCCCGCAGAAGATAATTCAACATACTGGTTGTTTGGTATAGTCATTATTTTAGTTATTGTAGCTAGAATACTCTCAGGAGTTAGAAGCAGTTTAGCGACGGTTAAATTGCTTTCAGAAGGAAAGGAAATCCTCAAGCCTAAAAGTTTTATTGAAGGTTTGAAACATTGGACTATTAACAACAAGAGGTATACAGTTTTGATTGTTGTATTGATTCTAGCCTCGTTCTCGGTTAAAGGTTGGTATGCACTTAAAAGTATTGGAGTTTATCAGGGATATGCTCCTGAGCAGCCTATAAAGTTTTCTCACAAAATTCATGCAGGAGTCAATGCAATTGAATGTGCCTACTGTCACCATTCTGCATATAAGGGTAAAAATGCGGGAATCCCTTCAGTAAATGTTTGTATGAATTGTCATGAAGGAATTTCAGAAGGCAAGGTTGATGGTACCGTTGAGATTGCGAAAATTTATGAAGCTGCTGGGTGGGATGCTGAAGATCAATCTTATACCGGCGTAGAAAAGCCGATTAAATGGATTAGAATACACAACTTACCGGATTTTGCATATTTCAATCATTCCCAACACGTAGTTGTAGGGAAGCAGAAATGTGAAACTTGTCATGGCGAAGTGAGTGAGTATGGTTACCCAATGAAGCAGTATTCAGAATTGACCATGGGATGGTGTATAAACTGTCACAGGGAAACTACTGTTGCAATGGAAGGAAATGAGTATTACACCAAAATTCATAATGAATTATTGGAGCGATACAAGGATGAAAAAATTGACGCATTCACTGTCGAGCATATTGGCGGATTAGAATGTGGAAAATGTCATTATTAAACATAGATCACCTAGAATTATGAGTGATAAGAAATATTGGAATAGTTTAGATCAATTAGAGGAAACTCCTCAATTTTTAGAAGAAGCGCAAAAAGAGTTTTCTGAGGCGGTGCCTGTAGAGGATTTTTTAAGTAAATCTAATTTGACAGATACGTCCTCGTCGAGAAGAGACTTCCTGAAATTTATGGGATTTAGTTTGGGTGCCGCTACCTTAGCAGCATGTGAAACACCTGTAGTGAAGTCTATACCTTACGTTGTAAAGCCTGAGGTCGTAACCCCAGGAGTCCCCAATTGGTATGCATCTTCTTACGGAAGAGGTGGTGATTTCGCAAGTATTTTAGTTAAAACAAGAGAAGGTCGACCGATTTTTATTAAACCCAATAAGGCTTATCCAGGGGCAATGAGTGGTGTTACTGCTCGAGTCAATGCCTCTGTTATTGAATTATACGATGATAATCGTTTTCAATCTGCTCAAAAGAGTGGTGCTAGTTTAAGCTGGTCTGACGCAGACAAGGATATTAAATCACAACTGGCTGCTATCAAGTCAAAGGGCGGTGTAATTAAGGTTGTTGCTGAGTCAACAAGTTCTCCAAGTACTAAAGCAGCGCTTGCGAAGTTTGATGAAATGTATTCTTCGGATGTAGACGTTGAGATATTCGATGAAAACGGTGATGTAACAGGTATTCAAACTTTAAAAGAAAGTTGTGTTGTAACTTACGATCCAATTAACTACAATGGAATTTTAAAAGCTAATAAGGCTGATTTTGGTCAAGCTATTATCCCAACTTACGATTTTTCTAAAGCTAAGACTGTTGTTTCTTTAGATGCAGATTTTATAGGAGATTGGTTGGACAATGTAACTTATTCTAAGGGTTATACCCAAAGAAGGAACCCAGATGGAGATTGGATGTCTAAGCATTTTCAGTTTGAAACCAATATGACATTATCTGGGGCCAATGCAGATGTCAGGGGTGCTATTAAGCCCTCAGATCTTGCAAATGTCGCTAAAATGTTACATGGAGCGATTGCTAAATTAGCTGGTGGTTCAGGGGCTACTGGTTCTATTGTTAGCGACGATAACGAAGTATCGAAGAAGATAGAGATGGCTGTTAAGTCACTTTGGTCTTCTAGAGGAAAGTCACTGGTAGTTTGTGGTTCTAATGATGTTAATATTCAGCAGGTAGTTAACGGTATCAACAACATGTTGGGGAATTTTGGTAACACTGTTAGAATGGATCGAGCGTATAATGCTGTTCAATTGAATCATTCAATGACTGATCTTACAAAGTCAATGAACGATGTTAAGGTAGATGCGATAATATTTATGGATGCAAATCCAGTTTATTCGAATGCGTCATTTGCTGCTTCCATAGCTAAAGTAGGACTGAAAATTTCGCTATCTGATAGACCTGATGAAACTAGTGCTCTCTGTGATTTTGTATGTCCTAATCATTTTTATTTAGAAGCTTGGAATGATCATCAGCCTTACGATGGCGTTTTTACAATGCAACAACCTGTAATACGTCCATTATTCAAAACACGAGCCTCTCAAGAATCACTCTTAAATTGGTCGGGTGTTGAGACCTCTTATTACGATTATATAAAGAGCAATTGGTATTCCACTGCTTTTGCCGCAATTGATGCGGTTTCAGTTGAAAACAAATGGAATCAAGCAGTTCAATCTGGAGTTTACATAGCTCCTAAAAGTAAGGATAGAGTTGAGATCGTTTATACAGATAATTCTATAAACGCTGCTGGAAATCTAACTTCTAAGTCAGCTGAGTTAGAAGTTAAATTCTATACTAAACATTCAGTTGGTAATGGCGCTCAGGCAAACAATCCTCATCTACAAGAAATGCCTGATCCAATATCAAAGGTATCATGGGATAATTATGTGACGATGAATCCTTCTGATATGGAAGGGAAATACGAGGCTCGTACCGCTCAAGCCACGCCGGCAGATATGGTGTCTGTGACAGTAAACGGTTACACTATGGAATTGCCAGTAGTCGCTGTACCAGGACAGAAATTAGGAACCATAGGAATTGCATTAGGGTATGGTAGAACAGTAACGGGTAAGGTTGGTCAAACGGGTGTAAACGCCTATCCTGCATTAGAAATAACTGATGGAAACGCCTCTTACAGTAGTTCAAATGTTACCATAGCGGATGCTGGTAAGACTTACCAAATAGCATCAGTCCAAACTCATCATACTATGATGGGAAGAAAGATTGTTAATGAAACGAGTTTAGCTACGTTTAAATCTATCGATAAGAACGATAAATCTAATGGGTGGAATAAAGACAACGTTTTACCTGATGCATTTGGCGATGTAAAGCCAATCAAGGAATTAAATCTTTGGGAAGATCATGCTATTGACTTAGGTCATAGGTGGGGAATGTCAATTGACTTAAATTCATGTACGGGTTGCGGGGCATGTATTACTGCTTGTCATATTGAAAATAACGTTCCTGTTGTGGGTAAAGATGAAATTCGTAGAACTAGAAGTATGTTCTGGTTAAGAGTAGATCGATACTTCACCAGTGACATGAACAAAGAAAAAGGTAAAGAAGAGGGTGTAGGTATTGTTAGCACATATAAACAAATGGAAAATGCTTCGGCGTATCCACAAGTTGTATTTCAGCCTATAATGTGTCAGCATTGTAATCACGCACCTTGTGAAACCGTTTGTCCAGTTGCTGCAACTACACATAGTGAAGAGGGACTAAATCAAATGACATATAATCGTTGTGTTGGTACTAGATATTGTGCAAATAACTGCCCATATAAAGTAAGAAGATTCAATTGGTTTAATTATAATAAAGACACGAAATTTACTGGAATCAATCCGGCACAAAATGAGTTGCAAAGAATGGTATTGAATCCTGATGTTGTTGTTCGTTCAAGAGGTGTTATTGAAAAATGTAGTTTTTGTGTTCAGAAAATACAATCGGGTAAACTGGTTGCTAAAAAGGAAGGTAGACCAGTTCAGGATGGTGATGTTGTAAGTGCTTGTTCTGAAGCATGTTCAACCAATGCTATTCAGTTTGGTGACTTGAATGATGGTAAGTCTAAAGTTAAAGGCAATTTTGATGATGATAGATCTTATCATTTAATTGAAGAAGTCGGTACTCAGCCTAATGTTGCGTATATGACGAAGGTGAGAAATACTTAGAATTTAGCATAATAGAATTTAGAAAAACAATAATCGATGCATAAGGAATCAGAAATAAGATATCCGCTTATAATCGGAGACAAAACATATCATCAGATTACTGAGGATGTTTGCGCTCCGGTTGAAGGAAGAGCAAACAAACTATGGTATGTTTGTTTCACAATTGCTGTAGTCGTTGCACTTTGGGGCTTAGGTTGTATTATGTATACCGTCGGAAGAGGTATTGGTGTTTGGGGATTGAATACCACAGTTATGTGGGCTTGGGATATTACAAATTTTGTATGGTGGGTAGGTATTGGTCATGCCGGTACTCTTATTTCAGCAGTACTTCTATTATTCCGTCAAAAATGGAGAATGGCAATTAACCGCTCTGCTGAGGCAATGACAATATTCGCTGTAATGATGGCGGCTTTGTTTCCAGGGATCCATATGGGGCGTATTTGGATGGCGTATTGGGTACTTCCACTTCCGAATCAATACGGCTCACTTTGGGTAAACTTTAATTCACCTTTACTTTGGGATGTTTTTGCCATTTCTACATATTTTTCAGTTTCTTTAGTATTCTGGTATATAGGCTTAATTCCTGATTTTGCTACTATACGAGATAGAGCAACACGAATTATACCTAAATCTATTTATTCAATTCTCGCATTTGGATGGAGTGGTAAAGCAAAGCAATGGATTCGATTTGAAGAGGTTTCATTGGTGCTTGCTGGGTTGGCTACTCCACTAGTATTCTCAGTACACTCAATTGTATCTATGGATTTTGCAACGTCTGTTGTTCCTGGTTGGCATACTACAATTTTTCCACCGTACTTTGTGGCTGGTGCAATATTCTCTGGTTTTGCGATGGTGCAAACTCTTCTTATTATTGTTAGAAAGGTTGTTAGTCTGGAGTCTTATATAACCAGAAAACACATAGAATCAATGAATATTGTAATTGTAATTACAGGGTCTATGGTAGGAATAGCTTATTTAACTGAGTTATTTATTGCATGGTATTCAGGTGTTGAGTTTGAGCAATATGCCTTTTTAAACAGAGCAACCGGTCCTTATTGGTGGGCTTATGCAATGATGATGACGTGTAATGTGGTAACACCACTTATTTATTTTGTAGAAAAAGTTAGAAAAAGTATTGTAATATCATTTATCATTTCGATTTTCGTAAACATAGGTATGTGGTTCGAGCGTTTTGTTATCATCGTTACATCTCTGCATAGAGATCACATTCCATCAAACTGGACAATGTTTCACCCTACTTTTGTAGATATTGGAATTTTTATTGGAACTATAGGGATTTTCTTCGTTCTTTTTCTTTTGTATGCGAGAACTTTTCCTGTGTTAGCTTTGAATGAGTTGAAGTCTATTTTAAAGTCTTCAGGTGATAATTATAAAAAACAACAACATTAAAATTTGAATTCAAAATGAGTGTTGGAAAGAAAATATATGCTTTATACAACGATGATGCTATCTTAATTGAAGGAGCAAAAGTTGTTGTTGCCAAGGGAATTAAAGTAAGTGATACTTACTCACCATTTCCTATTCATGGTATCGAAAGGATAATTGGAATTAAATGGACTAGAATCGCAATTTGTGCCTTCATGTATGGTATAACAGGATTGGCACTAGCTATTTCGGGGATGTATTATATGATGATTGTAGATTGGCCGATGTATATTGGAGGGAAGCCTAACAATTACTTTCTTCAGAATATGCCTTCATTCGTTCCAATAATGTTCGAATTTACAGTCCTGTGTGCTGCACATGGAATGGCTTTGACATACTTCCTTAGAAACTGGACGCTTCCAGGTGTTTCAGCTAAGAATCCACATCCTAGAACTACCGATGATCATTTCGCAATGGAAATTGATCCTAGTGAAAATACGTCAATGAGCGTTGAAGAAATTCAGAATTTATTGAAAGAAACTGGAACCGTAGAAGTTTTTGAAAAATAAGAACATGGCAAGAGTAAATTATACAATTACAGTTAGCAAAGCATTAAGAGTTTTCTTAATGATCTTATTTGCAGGCGTACTTTTAGGAGCATGCCAGTCAGATCCAAATAGTCCAGGAGTTGAGTACATGCCTGATATGTATCGATCTCCAACATTTGAAACTTATGGTGAGAATGAGATTTCAGGAACTAAAATAATGAGTGCTCGGCTTCCTGCTAATAATACAATAGCAAGAGGTTCTGATAACTTACCTTACCCCTATCCAAATACGATTGAGGGCTACGAAGCGGCTGGAGTAAATTTGAAGAATCCTCTTGAAGCAACAGAACTGAGTTTAGCTGACGCCAAAGTACTTTTCACAAGGTATTGTGTTCATTGTCATGGAAAAAAAGGACTGGGTGATGGAACCGTACCGACAAACAGTGAATATCCTCAACCACCTTCATATTCTGGGGCTCTGAAGGATTTACCTGAGGGTAAAATATTTCACACGCTTAACTACGGAAAAAATTTAATGGGTTCTCACGCATCTCAGATGACGAAAACTGAACGTTGGAATGTGATTTTGTATGTACAGACATTGCAAAAGCTGGGTGGAACATCAGCGAAAGCTGAGGATAATAAAGAACAAGAAGAATCTAAATAAAAAGCGCTTTTTCAATGGAACAATTTACTATACCGAACAAAGTCAAAAGATGGTCAATGATTTTCATGGCCATAGGCGGACTTGCGCTAATCATGGGTATTGCCTCATTGTTTATGGCTGGTGATGAACATGCACACCATCACGCGGTAGCAAGGTTTTGGTCAAATTTATTAATAAATGGCTTTTTCTTTTTTGGGATTGCGGCATGTGCCACGTTTTTTATGGCTGTAAATTATGCGGCTGAATCAGGGTGGTGGGTTGTGATTAAACGGATTTTAGAGGCAATTGGAAGTTTTATGCCTTATGGTGCAGTAGCATTATTTATTGTGCTAATTGCTGGTGCATTTCATATGCATCATCTATATCATTGGATGGATGCTTCGGTCTACAGCGATTTTATGGTTAAAACGGCAGAAGGAATAACTTATTATTCAGAGCCTGTAGAAGGGGCCATTGTAAATCCTGATTTCGATGAAATAATTGCTGGTAAAATTGCATATCTTAATGTGCCGTTTATGATAATTCGGCAATTGTTGATTATGGGTGGTTGGATTTATATGTGGAAGCGTTTCAGAACAAGATCGTTAGAGGAAGATTTGGGTTTCGAGCGTGGTCGTCATTTTAAGAATGTTAGAGATTCGGCTATATTTTTAGTTGCATTTGGATACCCTATTTCGACATTTGTCCCTTGGGATTGGATCATGTCAATTGATACGCACTGGTTCTCAACTTTATTTGGGTGGTATGTGTTCTCAGGTTTGTGGTTAAGTGCAATGATTGTCGCAATTCTCATGGTTGTATGGCTGAAGAGTATAGGAGAATTGAAAGAGGTTAATGATAGTCACATCCACGATTTGGGAAAATGGATGTTCGCAATCTCGTTCTTGTGGTCGTATTTATTCTTCTCCCAGTTTATGTTGATCTGGTATGCAAACATTCCAGAAGAGGTAACTTACTTTCAAGCTAGAATAAATGCTTATCCATTATTGTATTGGGGCATGTTCTTCGTGAACTTTATATTCCCTATGATTGCCTTAATGGATAGAGATAAGAAAAGAAATAGAATGATGTTAACGATAATGGGTATAATACTTTTCTGCGGACATTGGGTAGACGTTTATATGCTGGTTACTCCGGGCACTATGAAACAACATGGATATATAGGTTTATTAGAGGTAGGAATGGCTATTGGCTTTGTTGGATTATTTGCTTTTGTAATTACAAGAACACTTGCTAAAGCGCCTCTTGTTCCTAAGAATCATCCATTCTTTGATGAAAGTGTTCATCATGAAATTCATTAATTAACGGTTAAGACTTAAAAATAAAAATAGACATGACTGCACTGTTATTTTCCTTAGTCATTATTGTTGGAATCGTATCTATAGTTCAAATGCTAAGAGTATTTGATTTATCGAATGCGCTTAAAGGCACTGATGAGATCCAAGTAAACGATCAAGAAACCAATAATATCCGTTGGGCATTTGTTGTGTTTTTCTTAGGATTTTTTGCATTCTTCATTTATTTAGTTGCGTCGTATGGTGATCAATTATTACCACAATCAGCTTCTTTACACGGTTTAGAGTATGATTGGTTGATGGATCTCAATATGATTATAATCATTACTGCAGCTGGACTTACTCACATCCTTCTAATGGTGTTTATTTTCAAATATGCTAAAAATGTTAGTCCAAAAGCAACATTTGTAACTCACAATAATAGGCTAGAATTAATTTGGACTACAACTCCAGCAGTTGTCCTCACAATAATCGTTATTTATGGAATTTCAGCATGGAACTCTATGTTAATGGATAAACCTGAAGATTCTATTAATATTGAGCTTTATGCTAGACAATTTGATTGGACAGCACGTTATGCAGGTGAAGATAATCAGCTGGGTAAAGCGAACTTTAGAATGATATCTACAACGAATGCGTTAGGTGTCATTAATAGTTCATCAATAGATGACAGATTAAACGAATATGATGATAAAATATTTGAATTAGAAGCTAGTCGTGAAAAGGTTTTCCCCGGTGGTGTAAGTGATGATGAAATCCTTGATAATATTATTCTTGTAAAGAAAAATAGAGCTGCGGTGCTTCAATATGAAGAACAAAGTAAAAATGAAAATTTCGATATTGCAAATGATGATATCATAACGAAGGTGGAGTTTCATATTCCTGTAAATAAATCGGTGAATTTTTCAATACGCAGTCAAGATGTACTTCATTCAGCTTATATGCCTCATTTCAGGGCTCAGATGAATGCAGTGCCGGGTGTAATAACACACTTTTATTTTACACCAATTATCACTACTAAGGAAATGAAAAAGATCACGGGAAACCCAGATTTTGATTATTTACTTTTATGTAATAAAATTTGTGGTGCTGCACATTACAATATGCAGATGAATATTATTGTTGAAACAGAAGAAGAGTATAACAAATGGTTGGCAGAGCAACCAAAGTTCAACGTTGCGCAAGCACAATAAGAATTATATAGGCGGAAAGAAGATGGCTGGACATAAAGAGACGTTTATTACAAAGTATTTATTTAGTTACGATCATAAGATGATTTCTCGTCAATTCTTATTGACGGGAACAACGATGGCCTTTATTGGTATGGCCATGTCGTTATTATTTAGACTTCAATTGGCTTTCCCTGGGGAAAGTTTTGCAGTACTTAACTTTTTTCTAGGAGATAAGTGGGCTCCAGGTGGAGTATTGGATCCGAACATGTATTTGGCTCTAGTAACGATTCACGGAACCATAATGGTGTTTTTCCTATTAACAGCAGGATTGAGCGGAACTTTCGCTAATTTATTGATTCCATTGCAGATTGGTGCAAGAGATATGGCCTCTGGAATGATGAATATGCTTTCATATTGGTTCTTTTTCTTATCCTCAGTCGTAATGATTGCGTCATTATACGTGGAGAGTGGCCCTGCTTCTGCAGGCTGGACAATTTATCCGCCGTTAAGTGCATTGCCTCAGGCAATGCCAGGTTCAGGAACTGGAATGACCCTTTGGTTAGTTAGTATGTCTTTTTTCATTGTGTCATCACTATTAGGTGGAATTAATTATATCGTAACAGTAATTAATTTAAGAACTAAAGGGATGAATATGCTTAGATTACCTTTATCAATCTGGGCATTATTCGTTACAGCTATACTTGGTGTTTTGTCATTCCCTGTATTATTTGCTGCTGTGTTGTTATTAATATTCGATCGTACATTCGGAACTTCTTTTTATTTATCTGATATTTATATTGCAGGCGAAGCCTTAGATCATACTGGAGGTAGCCCATTGCTGTTTCAGCATTTATTTTGGTTTTTAGGTCATCCAGAAGTATATATCATCATTCTACCTGCATTAGGTATTAGTTCCGAAGTGATTTCTACAAATTCAAGAAAGCCAATTTTTGGTTACAGAGCTATGGTAGGTTCTATATTGGCAATAGGCTTTCTTTCATTTATAGTTTGGGGACATCACATGTTCGTTACGGGAATGAATCCATTTGTTGGTGCCGTGTTTACTTTTACAACTTTATTAATTGCAATTCCATCTGCAGTAAAGGCATTTAATTATCTGTCTACGCTTTGGAAAGGATCAATTCGTTATACTCCTGCAATGATGTTTTCAATAGGAATGGTGTCTACTTTTATAACAGGTGGGGTAACTGGTATCATTCTAGCTGATGCGGCTTTAGATATAAATCTTCATGATACTTATTTTGTTGTTGCTCACTTCCATATTGTTATGGGGCTTTCTGCAGTAATGGCAATGTTTGCCGGTGTTTACCATTGGTTTCCTAAGATGTGGGGAAGAATGCTTAATAAGAAATTGGGTTATGTTCACTTTTGGCTGACCTTTATTACGGCATATGGTGTGTTTTTCCCTCAGCATTTTCAAGGTTTAGCTGGTGTACCTAGAAGGTATTACGCAAATACGGAATTCCCTTTATTTGATGGTCTTAGTGATATCAGTTATATGGTGACAATGTTTGCAATGGTTGGCGGATTAGCTCAATTTATTTTCTTATTCAATTTGATTTATTCAATGTTCAATGGTCCTAAGGCTCCTCAAAATCCCTGGGGAAGTAATACTTTGGAATGGACAACTCCTGTAGAGCATGTTCATGGAAATTGGCCTGGAGAGTTACCCGTTGTTCATAGATGGGCATATGATTATAGTAAACCAAGTAAAGATGGTACTGACTATAGGATTCCCGGACAAGACTTTGTACCACAAACTGTTCCTTTAGAAGAGGGTGAAATTGATGGTGAGGGTCATTGATTGCTAATGAAAAAATTATTTAAAATGTCCTAATCTACTTAGATTTAGGGCATTTTTTTTGTCTTAAATTTGGTTTCCAAGAATTGCCATGAATGATAATTTAAATCCAGAATCTGAGCATCTAAACTCCACTGATAAGGATATAGAGAAAGTATTAAGACCAAATCGTTTCGGTGACTTTACTGGGCAAGAAAAGGTTTTAGATAACCTTAAAGTATTTGTTGAGGCTGCACTTCAAAGAGAGGAGGCTCTTGACCATGTCTTATTGCATGGACCTCCGGGACTTGGTAAAACTACGCTGGCTCTTATAATTGCAAATGAACTCGGTGTTGGAATAAAAGTAACTTCAGGCCCGGTTTTAGATAAGCCAGGAGATCTTGCTGGCTTATTGACTAACCTTGATAGGAATGATGTTCTATTTATTGATGAAATACATCGATTAAGTCCTATCGTTGAAGAGTTTTTATATTCAGCTATGGAGGACTATAGAATTGATATTATGATTGATACTGGACCGAATGCAAGAAGCGTCCAGATTGATTTGGAACCATTCACCCTCATAGGAGCGACAACTAGATCCGGTTTATTAACATCGCCCCTAAGAGCGCGATTTGGTATTAATTCTAGATTGCAATATTACAACTCCAAGATTTTAACTAAAATAATTAAACGCAGTTCTCAAATATTAGGCATTGAAATTGAAGATTTAGCAGCTAAAGAAATCGCAAGTAGGAGCAGGGGTACACCAAGAATAACCAATGCCCTTTTGCGAAGAGTTCGCGATTTTGCTCAAATAAAAGGAGATGGTCATATAGATCAAAAAATTTCTCATTATGCTCTTGAAGCATTAAATGTTGATCAATCAGGATTAGATGAGATGGATAATAAAATTTTGGTTACACTTATTACAAAATTTAAAGGTGGACCTGTCGGTCTGAATACGATTGCTACTGCTGTTAGTGAAGATTCAGGTACTATAGAAGAGGTGTATGAACCGTTTCTTATTCAAGAAGGATTTTTAATGCGAACTCCAAGAGGAAGAGAAGTTACTGAAAAGGCTTATTTGCATTTGGGTATTTCTCCACAAGCGTCACAAAACACTTTATTTTAATGCTTAAGCAAACACGCTTAACACATTTAATTAAATCTAAGGCAAAAGAGATAGGCTTCGAACAAGTTGGTATATCAAAGGCGGTAAGACTTGAAAAAGAGGCACCAAGGCTCGAAAAGTGGCTTCAAAGTGGTTATCATGGAACAATGTCCTGGATGGAAAACCATTTTGATAAAAGAATTGATCCTACGGAACTTTTGGTAGGGGCTAAATCCATAATAAGTTGCACTCTCAATTATTATCCTGAGGAAGTCCAGGTGTCTGATGCTCCTAAAATTTCCAAGTATGCTTATGGGGAAGATTATCACTTTGTAATAAAGAGAAAGCTAAAAGAACTTATTAAAATAATTGGTCTAGAGGTGGGAGATATCAATGCGAGAGCATTTGTTGATAGTGCTCCTATTATGGACAAGGTATGGGCTGAGAAATCTGGTTTGGGTTGGGTTGGTAAGAACACCAATTTGATTCATCCGAAGAAGGGTTCCTTCTTTTTTGTTGCTGAAATTGTTTTGGACGTTGAGTTGGATTATGACAATCCAATCAATGATTATTGTGGTACTTGTACTAAATGTATTGATGAATGTCCCACTGGTGCAATAGTAGAACCTTATGTTGTGGATGGAAGCAAGTGCATTTCATATTTCACTATCGAGTTGAAATCGGATATTCCTATGGAACAACAAGGTAAGTTTGAAAAATGGGCTTTCGGTTGTGATATCTGCCAAGATGTTTGTCCTTGGAACAAATTCAGTAAACCACATTCTGAGGAAGCTTTTAGCCCAAATCCGAAATTACTTTCATTTACAGGGAAAGATTGGGAGGAACTAAGTGAAGACGTTTTTAAGGAAATATTTAAAAGATCAGCTGTTAAAAGAACCAAATTTGAAGGGCTAAAACGAAATTTAAAATTTATTGGAAATTAAAATGTCCAATTAAAACTGGTTCCAATTACGGAATTGAACGCTCCTCCAAAAGTACCATAAGGAGTAATTGCAACGGTTGTTACAGTTGAAACTAACGATCGGTGGATTCTAATATTTATAAAGGCCTTCTCAGTTATATAGTAATTTACACCAAGCATTGCATCCAGTTCCCATGGTCTCCATTTGAATCCACTTTGAGGAACAATACCAAATGAATCTTCTTCCTTTGTATTGAATAAGAATCCTATACCAGGCCCAATCTCAAAAATAAATTTACGCCATTCGTGTTGATATAAAATGGGTACTTCCATATAATCCATCTGAACTCTATAGGTAGTAAAAATCCCATTATCAGGATCACCAGGATACCTAGAGCCTTTTTGAATGTAGATAATTTCGAATTGAAGTTGCGCGACTTTACTGAGCTTTTTCTGCAGAAAAAAACCAGCTTGTGGGTTTATTTTATTGAATCCAGCATAGCCATCACCGTCCATTTGAGAGGTATTTATTCCTGCTTTTATTCCTGCTTTAAAAGAAGATGATTTAGAGCCTTCTTGAGTATAAAGAGTTAAGGAAAATAAAAGGAGGAAAATCGAAAATCCAGCTTTATGCATTACTCACTTTTTACTTGAACTTCTTCTGCTTGATAGATCTGATTGTTATCAGAATTGCCGATAAAAACTACTATACTGCAATTGTCAGCATTCCATTCATCCGTTATTTCATAGCAGAAAGAGGAACTCTCTTTTTGGTTTATAACAAGATCATCAGTAACAAAGCTTGCGCCAAAGGTTGGTGTGGCTGCAGTTCTTATAGCATGTCTATGATCGTAGTTATCGACGTCTTCAGGGCTTTCACCGTAATATTTTTGTTTAGCTAAAATATGGTCCTCAGTTATATAAACACCAACAACAAAATTGGTCCCTGAAAAAGCTTTTAAAAACTCGATATCAAGATCAACTCTACCTGTTTTAATCGTCTCATTATAAATATTTCTCACTTTGAATTTTACTACAGGGTCATTATAATAACCGGATTTATCTAATGAATCTAACATTCCATTCCATTGACTTGCAGATGCTGGAGTATTTGTTCGATTCATCATTAAACTAGGAGCGCTATTTCCTCCTTTATATCTTTCATGTAAATCATCTCCTTCTGGTGTAGTGAAATCTGTATTGTAACCTTTAGAAGGGACTAAGAATGCAAAATTAGCTGCATGAATACTCATCACAATTGCCTTTCCTTTAAGCTCATTTTCCGTTTTAGCAACCAATCTTTTTGATTCAGGAGGACAGAATCCACACAGATGACCTGTATATTCTTCTAATAACACTTTACGGATATTTGAAGTAGTGTCGTTATAGGTGGTATCGTTTAATTCACTATCATATTCAGCAAACCCACAGAATGTAGTTGTATCCACAATTATTACAGGTTTTTCAATTCCCTCATAGGGATCTTCAATTTTATCGCAACTATTTAGTCCAATAAAAGAAACAAAAAGTATATAAAAATATTTTTTCATAGTAATCTAAAAACTTGAAGTTACGGTTATTGTAAGTCCATTTGACGCGGGAACTACTCTGCAAACCCCTCCCACACAAAATAGGCCAGCCTTTTGTCTTCCAAACCCTAAGGAAACACGGTTGCCACCATTTATGTAACCAAATGTTCCATATGGATAATGTATCTGATTTTTTTCAACGCTATTACCATAATTGTACTGATCTATTATTGCAATAAACCAATGTGGAGAGTAGGTGTACTCTAATACGACTGTTCCCCAATCACCCATATCTTGATCACTCCATAAAGCCTGAAACTCGGCTCTCAGTGCATGTTTCGGTCTGATTTTATACAGAACATCTAACACAGCTATATCTGCATATATTTTACCGTTGAAGGACCCATTAAGACCTGCATATCTAGTAATGAGGTTGTTAACCATCATATTCATATACATCGCCTTAACCTTGAATGTCTTATTTAGTTTCCGTTCAACAGAAACGTTTATATCTTGAAAGTATGCTTGTTGTCCCGGAGAGAAAAATTTGGCTGAATACCCCTGACGAGTTGTTTTTTGGTCATTTATTCCAGTAGAATCTAAACCGAAAGCCAATGAGCTATTAATAAGAATTCGAGTACCATATTTACCTCCATACCAAGTCTTCTTTTTTAGACGAAAAACGATATCTCCTTGAAAAGCAACTTCTCCCGTAGGTTGAGTGGCATATGGGTATAAGGTTGCTGCTAGATTGTAGGTATGTTGTTTGGTTAATGCAGGTAAATAATTAATTGTTAGATTATTAAAGCCTTCCGTTCGGTCTGACCTAAAACTCATATTATCAATGTGTTTTGCAGATAAATTAATTCCAAAACCTTTTTTTGAATAAGAAGCACTTACGAAGAGCCCTTGGCCAGGTTTATATATATTCCTATTATCAGCAGATGGATCATTTTCTTTAAATGCATATTCTCCTGTCAAAGAGAAGTTAGCATACCTTGCAGTAATCCTTCCGCTGTATGCTCCTACGTTTTCAGGTAAAACAAGGTCAGGATTATTGTCCTCTTGAAATTTACTGATAAAATTGGCGCCAACTAAAAGCTTTAGTTTATTGTCTTTCCACCCTTCAATAGCCTCATTCAGATTCACCTCTCCATCAATAGCTCTAACTATACCGTCACCTTTAGCGAAAAAATAGCGCTGCCTGCCAACCAATCCCTTAACACGAATTCCGTTTCCTAGATCATATTTCACTCTAATACCATCCATCGCATTATCAAGTCCCAGGTCTCTTTCTTCGTATGACCTTAGTAGCATTCCTGTTCCAAATTGCTCATAGAAATTACCAACGGTGACATTCAATCCTTTATTTTCAAATGAAAAATAGCGATAAGGAAAACCACTTCCTTTGTATCTTGGGTCAAAACCTAGCAATGCATTTTCGTAACTTTCATAGCGTGCCCCTGCTGAAAAAGCTCCTTTTGTAGCAATTACATTGGCATACCCGTTCATAAGGAATTTTTCTGCAACAGTTGGTGCAGCAATAACACTGTCAGTTAAGTAATACTGACTATTTAAGTTGAAATTTCCGTGAATTTCAAGAGGATCTTTTGCCGCTTCTTGAAATACATTTTGAGAATGAAGTGCGTTGGTTAGGAATAATATGGAAGGAATAAGAAGTAATTGTTTCGGCTTGAGCATTTGCAGTTTTTATAGCAGGATAGAATTTTATTAGTCTAGGACTTCTCCGTTTGCTAATTTTTTAATTTTTTCATAGAGTTCAATTTCATCACCTTCTTGATATGAAGTATGCTGATGAACAATTTTCCCGTTGTTATCCACTAAGAAAGAATGCGGCACATTTACTACGCCTAACTGTCTTCTAAAGTCAGAGTTTACGTCCAATAACACCTTATAGTCCCAAGCAACACCATCAACATATGGCTTAACTTTAGGCGCATTGCGCGCATCATCAATAGAAATAGCATAAACAACTACACCTGTTTCTTCTATCCAGTCATCATAAACTTCAGCAATATTATTCAGCTCTCTTTTGCATGGACTGCACCAAGTAGCCCAAAAATTTATTAGGATAGGCTTTCCTTCGTTTAATATTTCTGAAGAATTAAACGAATTTCCATCAATATCAACTAGATCGACAGAAGGAATGGTTCTGGTTTGACCAAAAGCAACTAAAGTGCTTAAGATAAGAGTGGTAACAAGAATTAAGTTTTTCATGAGTAAAATTAAGTGAACCAGCGAATTTAATGATTTCAAATTAACCGAAAATAGTTATTCTGATTTTAACGGTTTTTTTTGACGATTAGTCAAATGCTGTACCAAATTATTCAAGCCTTCGGATGCCTGTTCCTTTATCAGAGTATAATTTTCGGGCAGATTCAGATCTTGAACATTTGGGTCGATTACAAAATGCTGACATTTTGTTGAAGTTTCTAAAACTAAACTTGCGGCTGGATATACATTAAGTGAACTACCAATTGTGATCATTATATCTGCATTTTTAACAAGATCAATTGCTAGATCCATAGCAGGCACGGGCTCGCCAAACCAAACAATATGTGGTCTGAGTTGAGACTTATCTTTAGCTAAATCACCAACATTTATATCCAGATACCCAATTTCTTCAATGAAATCATCTATCCTGCTACTTTTAGCTTGAGTAATACAACCATGAAGATGAATCACCTGTGCAGAGCCGGCTCTTTCATGCAAATCATCAATATTTTGAGTAATGACATTCACATTTCCAATTGATTCAAGTAGTGGTATTTTTCTATGGGCTTCATTAGGAACAGCATTTTGAATGTTTTGTCGTCGCTGATTGTAAAAGTCTAGAACCAATTTCGGGTTCTTGTGAAATGCCTCAGGGGTTGCGACTTCTTCTATTTTGTGTTGTTCCCAAAGCCCACCAGAATCTCTGAAAGTAGCAATACCACTTTCTGCAGAAATACCTGCGCCACTAAAAATTATAATTTCCATATTTTGAAACTAAAATTATGCTATTAGTACTGCTCTTTTAGAGGCTTTAAAACTGCCAATGTATTACTTTTACCGCCTTAATTTCACGCTAGTATTATGCGAAAAACAAGAAAGCAAGAAGCTCTTGATTATCACTCACAAGGAAGAAAAGGTAAAATTGAAGTAAAACCTACTAAACCTTATTCCTCACAACGAGACTTAAGCCTGGCATATTCTCCAGGAGTTGCAGAACCGTGCCTTGAAATTGCTGCAAACCCTGAACTAGTATTTGAATATACTGCAAAGGGAAATTTAGTTGCGGTTATCTCAAATGGAACATCTGTGCTTGGATTGGGGGATATTGGAGCTGCTGCTTCTAAACCTGTAATGGAAGGTAAGGGATTACTATTTAAAATTTTTGCTGATATAGATGTTTTTGATATTGAGGTGGATGTAACCAATGTTGATGAATTCGTAAACACAGTAAAAAACATTGCGGTGACCTTCGGGGGAATTAATCTTGAGGATATTAAGGCGCCTGAAGCATTTGAAATAGAAAAGCGATTAAAAGAGGAATTAGATATCCCTGTTATGCACGATGACCAGCATGGAACTGCGATTATTTCATCAGCAGCGTTATTGAATGCGTTAGAACTTAGCAATAAGAAAATTGAAGAAGTTAAGATTGTGGTAAGTGGAGCAGGCGCAAGTGCTATTTCTTGTGCTTCTTTATATGTGGCACTGGGAGCAACTCGCTCCAATATTATAATGTGTGATAGCAAAGGAGTTATAAAACCATCTCGAGGAGGTTTAGATGAATATAAGTCGTTATTTGCTAATGAAGTAACACAAAGCACCTTAGCAGAGGCAATGGTAGGCGCAGATGTTTTTCTTGGATTATCCAGAGCAGATTTAGTGGATAAACCCATGGTTCAAAGTATGGCTAAAGACTGCATAGTATTTGCCCTTGCTAACCCAAATCCAGAAATACCTTATGCAGAAGCGATGGCGGCAAGGGAAGATGTTATTGTGGCTACTGGCCGGTCAGATCATCCAAATCAAGTGAATAATGTTTTAGGGTTTCCTTTTATATTTAGAGGTGCACTTGATGTGCAAGCTACTGCTATAAATGAAGAAATGAAACTGGCAGCAGTTAAGGCTATTGCTGAGTTGGCCAAAGAGATGGTTCCTGAGGAGGTTAATATAGTTTATAAAGAAAAAATCTTGTCTTTTGGAACGGATTACATTATTCCAAAGCCAATGGACCATCGTCTAATAACCCGAGTTTCACCAGCTGTTGCAAAAGCTGCTATGGAATCAGGAGTTGCAAAAAAACCAATTGAAAACTGGGAGAAGTATCAAGAAGAGCTGGAGCAAAGACTTGGATTAGACAATAAAATCGTAACCAGTCTGGTGGATAGAGCTCGTAAAGATCCTCAGAAAGTAGTTTTTGCTGAAGCAGATAATTATAAGATTCTTAAAGCAGCACAAATTGTAAAAGATGAAGGAATTGCCATTCCAATTTTATTAGGAAAAGTTGAGCGAATAAAAGAAATGATTGAAACCTATGAATTAGATCTAGGTGATGTTTCAATTCTTGATCCAAGAAGTCGAAAACAAGAAGCGCTTAGAGATAAATTCGCTCAGAATTTTTATGAATTAAGACAAAGAAAAGGTTACACATTATTTGAAGCCAAACAAATAATGCGAGAGCGTAATTACTTTGGAACAGCCCTAGTTAAGTGGGGAGAAGCTGATGCGTTTATTTCTGGAATTACCAGAAACTATCCAGATACACTCCGTCCAGCATTGCAAATAATTGGTGCAAATTCAAAACAGAAGAATATTGCAGGAATGTATATTCTCAACACTAAAAAAGGTCCATTATTTTTAGCAGATACGACTATTAATTTCAATCCGACAGCTCAGGAATTAGTTGATATTACAGTACTAACTGCTGAGGCAATAAGAGGCTATAAGTTGAAGCCTAGAATTGCTATGTTAGGCTACGGAAATTTTGGTTCTTCAATAGGAGAGGATTCTAAAAAGGTTCAAGAAGCAGTAAGGATTCTGCACAAGAATCATCCTGACATTATTGTTGACGGTGAAATTCAAGCAAACTTTGCCTTGAATCAAGAATTAACAGGAGAGTTCTTTCCGTTTTCATTACTGGCAAAGCACAGAGTAAATACGCTCATATTTCCAAATTTAGCTTCTGGAAATATTGCCTATAAACTTATGCAGCAGATAAGTGATATTGAAACTATGGGCCCTATATTATTGGGAATGAAAAAACCAGTACACGTTCTTCAAATAGGCAGCTCGGTAAGAGAAATCGTGAACATGGTAACAATTGCGGCAGTGGATGCACAACAAAGAAGTCACAAAATCCAAGAGTATAAAAAAACAAAGAGAACAGTTTTATGATAGAGTTTCTTAATGGAAGGTTGATAGAAAAAAACCCTGCCTATGCGGTTATAGATTGCAATGGAGTAGGCTATTACGTAAATATTTCGTTACAGACATTTGAAAAAATGGGTGCAACGGAGTCTTGTAAATTATTCATTCATATGGTAGTGAGGGAAGATGCTCATTCATTATTTGGATTTTCGGAGCCTCAAGAACGTCAGTTGTTTCGGAATTTGATCTCGGTTTCAGGAATTGGGCCTAATACAGCTAGAATTATTTTGTCTTCTTATAAATCTGAAGATATTTTTTCGGCAATTGCTACTGAAAACATTGATCTTTTAAAAAGCATAAAAGGTATTGGAGCAAAAACGGCCCAAAGAATTGTAATTGACCTTAAAGATAAAGTTGCTAAAGACTTACCACAACTAGAAATTTCGTCACTTCAAGACAATACAACTAAGGAAGAGGCGTTATCCGCTCTTGCAGTTCTTGGCTTCGATCGAAATCGGAGTGCTAAAGTGATGCAGAAAATCTATAGCGGAAACTCATCTGAACTATCTGTAGAACAGGTGATTAAAGAGGCTTTAAGGCAATTATAAAAAGACTACGATTCTATCGTTGTGTGGGTAAACTGGCGTAAAAGCGCACTTCTATTATTGGGCATAATGCCCTTATTTTTATTTGGCTGGACTGGTTCTGAGGCAAAAAGGGAGAATTATGCACTAGCTCTAGAGTATCTCATACTGCCGATTGATTCAGGTGATTCCGACGAAATTGATCTTAAATATCCGATTTCAAATTCACCTGCAACTTCAGCAGGAAATGAATCTTCCAAAATGGATCTCGGTGATCCTTCAAACATTAAATCTGATGTAAAATATAATCCTGTCACTGGGAAGTATGAAATTTCTCAAAAAATGGGTGACCGGATAAATTACAAACCACCTACTTATCTCGATTTTGATGAATATCTAGAAATACAGAGAAAAAAAAGCCTTTCAGATTATTGGAAGGATAAAAAGTCTGCAGAAAAGGAGTTTGAGGAAGAAGGAAAGACCCCTTTTGCACCGCAACTAAAGATAAAATCCAAAGCATTTGACAGAGTCTTTGGTGGAAATAATATTGATATACGACCATCTGGTTCTGCCGAAGTTTCATTTGGAGGTAGAATTTCAAAAACGGATAATCCAGTAATTCCAATTAGAAGCAGAAGAATGACAACCTTCCAATTTGATCAAAATATGCAGCTAAATCTTATCGGAAACATCGGAGATAAATTGAAGGTTAGTGCTAATTATAACACTCAAGCTACTTTCGATTTCCAAAACCAATTCAAGATTGAATATACAGGTTATGAGGATGAGATTTTACAAAAAATAGAACTTGGTAATGTCTCCATGCCTCTAAACAGTCAACTGATTACCGGTAGCCAAAGTTTATTTGGTGTTAAGGTAAAGACAAAGTTTGGAAGACTTTCCATGACCACTGTCTTGTCTCAAGATAGAGGGCAGAAGAGTGAGGTTGAGTCAAAAGGGGGCGCCCAAATTAGCGAGTTTGAGGTGCAAGCGGATAATTATGAAGCAAATAAACATTTCTTCTTGAATGAACTTTTCAGGAATAATTATGAAACTGCAATCGCCGATCCGCTTTATCTTCAATCTGCCTTTGTCGTTACTCGAATTGAAGTTTGGGTAACAAATACGCGAACAGATCCAACAGCCCGAGATGTTATTGCTTTTCAAGATTTAGGGACGGCAAATCCAGATTTTATCTATCGAGATATTAATAATCCTTCACAAACTACAAATTATGTTGTTGCTCCAACTTCTCGTTCTAATGGAATTGTTCGTAATGAAGCAAATAACTTGTACGCAGACGTATTCAGGAATTTTGGTGGAATAGACGGAAGAACTATCGAATCTACTATTCCTATTCTACAATCTCGAATGGGACTGGACCCAAGGTTAGACTTTCAAAAAGTAGAACTAGCAAGATTGCTCGGACCCAATGACTTTGATTTAAATGCACAATTAGGTTACATTTCGCTTAAACAGCAAATTAACTCTAACCAAGTACTCTCTGTTGCCTATGAATACTCGTTCCAAGGCGAAGTTTTTAGAGTTGGAGAATTCTCCAATGAGGTCGCGCAACCTAAACCTCTTCTAGTGAAAATGCTTAAAAGTACAGAGCTAAATACAAAGGTTCCAATGTGGGATTTAATGATGAAAAACATCTATTCTATTGGAGCATATCGAGTAAAAAAAGACGGGTTCAAGTTCAATGTTTGGTACTTAGATCAAGAAAAGGGAGTAGATATAAACTTTATTCCACAACCAGAATTAAATGACAATAGCTTGGTGCAACTTTTAGGAATGGACGTTGTTAATTTTAATGGACAGCCGCAGCAAGATGGAGTCTTTGATTTTGTTCCGAATATCACGATAAATACAAATACAGGTCGCGTAATTATTCCTAGACTAGAACCGTTTGGAGATGGTATGAGGCAGGGGATGACGGATAAAATTGGAAATTTAGCTAGGGTTGATGAACTGATGGAAATTTATGGTTTTGATAGTCTTTATGATAATACTCAAGCAGATGCCAAAGTGCGCTGGCCAGAGCGCAATAGATTTAGCTTAAAAGGACAATATCAGTCTGAATCGAGCAATGAAATTTCTTTAAATGCACTCAACGTGCCTGATGGTTCAGTATCTGTTACAGCAGGGGGAAGGCAGCTTACCGAAAATCAGGATTATACTGTAGATTACACTTTAGGTAGAGTGAAAATCATCAATCAATCTATTATTGAGTCTGGTGTCCCAGTAAAAGTCGCACTTGAAAGTAATCAGTTATTTGCTCAGCAACAAAAGAATTTCTTTGGTCAGAGAATGGACTTTAAGGTCGCAGATAATTTCATTATTGGAGGTAGTTTATTGCATTTGTGGGAGCGCCCTCTTTCTCAAAAGGTCGATATTGGATATGAGCCTATTTCAAACTGGATTTATGGTATTGATGCAACGTATAATACGGAGGTTCCATTTATTACTAGAATGGTAGATGCAATTCCTTTAATTGACACTAAAGTCATGTCAACTTTTTCCGCAACGGCAGAATTTGCTCAAATTTTACCGGGGCATTCCAGTGCAATTGGAAAAGAAGGAAACGCATATATCGACGATTTTGAAGGAAGTCAGAATACAATTGACCTTCGATCTTTTAATACTTGGTTTTTGGCAGCCACTCCAAAGTTTCAGCCGAGTTCATTTCCAGAGGGAGATTTATTTAATAATCGTGCCTCAGGATTTAATAGAGCCAAGCTTTCGTGGAGAATTGTTGATCCAGTTTTCTATACAAATTCTGCGCCTCAAGGTGCTAATGACGAGGTAACCTTATCAAATCACTTTATGCGACAAGTGCTAGAAACTGAGATTTTTCCTAATAAAGAAATTGCCGCCGGACAACCAGTAAACACCACGGTATTAGATCTTTCTATTTATCCTCAAGAACGTGGTATGTACAATTATGACACAGATGGATTAGATAGATTAGGAAGGCGTTTTTCTGCAGGTACAAATGCCGATGGAACTCTGAATGATCCTGAAACTCGTTGGGGTGGTATTACCAGAAGAATTGATCAGAATGATTTTGAGGCGGCTAATGTTGAATACATACAATTTTGGATGATGGACCCTTTTAATGAAGATTATGAAGGAGTGCCCTCCGCCAGTGGTAATTTGTACTTCAATTTAGGAAATATTTCTGAGGATGTTATGACCGATGGACTTAACCTATACGAACAATTGTTGCCTGATAATGAAGTTGCGGCAAATACTGTAATTAATGATACCTCTTCGGTTTGGGGAAGAACGACAAGAGGAACTCCATTTGCTGATGGGTTTGATAATCTTGCAGGCTCAAGACAGTATCAAGATGCTGGTTTGGATGGTCTGGCAGGTGGTCCAGAGCTACAGTTTTATCAAGACTTTATAGATGAAATCACACTTATTGTTACAGGAAATGCTGAAGAACTTGCTCGATTGCAGTTAGATCCATCCTCGGATAACTACAATTACTTTCGAGATGATGATTATGATGCAGGATCATTTAATATTTTGGAACGCTATAAAAATTTCAACGGCACTGAAGGAAACTCGCCAACCGAAGAACAATATCGAACTCAAAATGCAGGAGGCTATTCAACCGCTGCATCAATTCGCCCTGATAAAGAAGATATTAATGCTGACAACATTGTAAATCCAGTTGAAGCTTATTATCAGTATGCAGTGAATATATCGCAGGGAGCTTTAAGTCCAGAAAATGTTGGGTCAAACTTTATTTCTGATATATTAACCACTACAGTTTCTACAAATGATGGCAAAAAGAGAGAGATTACTTGGTATCAATTCAGGATTCCAGTTAGAACTCCAAGAAAAACACGTCATGGTGAAATCAATGATTTTCGTTCAATCCGATTTATGAGAATGTATATGAAAGGATTCTCAGATCCAATGCACCTAAGGTTTGCTCGCCTTGAGTTAGTTCGTGGAGAATGGAGGAAATATTTAGGAGAAATTGATAATAACCCAGAAGGAATAACCACGGATTCTGAAATTGACTTTAATATAGGTGCTGTCAATATTGAAGAAAATGCGAGTAAAATACCTGTGAACTATGTGCTTCCTCCAGAAATTAATAGAGAGCAAAATATAAACACTACAAACCTGCAGCAAATAAATGAACAAGCTTTGCAATTAACCGTTTGCGGGTTGGATGACGGTCAAGCAGTTTCAAGTTTCAGAACGACTGATTTAGATCTAAGACAATACGGCACACTAAAAATGTTTGTTCATGCTGAGTCATTGGCGGATAATGATCCAATAGAAAACGGCGACGTTAATATCTTTATTCGTTTAGGAACTGATTTTACAGATCATTATTACGAATATGAATTACCATTATTAGTCACTGCTCCGGGCCGTTATAATAATGATGTTGTTTCGAGTCAATTACAAGTATGGCCACAAATAAATAATATAGAATTTGACCTTAAAGATCTTACCGATTTAAAAATTGCGAGGGATAAAGTCATCTTGGATGGTGGTTCAGAAACAAATCGCAAAAGAAGATTTTTCGGATCTACCGGAAACGGAACCTTATATGTTGTTGGTAATCCTAATATGGGTGAGATTAAAACAATTATGATTGGAATTCGAAATCCAAGGCAAACCCAAACAACATCTAATGATGATGGTATGCCTAAGTGTGCAGAAATTTGGGTGAATGAATTGCGGATGTCCAATTTTGACAAGACGAAGGGTTGGGCAACTATTGGAAATGCCAACTTGAAAATGGCAGATTTGGTCAATTTCAATGTAACTAGTGGAATGAGCACTCCCGGTTGGGGAAGTTTGGATAAGAAGGTAGCAGAGCGCCAGCAGGAGACTAAAAAACATTTCAGCACAACAGCGGCAATGAATTTAGATAAGTTTTTACCTAAGGATTGGGGGATAAGAGTTCCAATGTATGCTAGCTACGGAATTGAAATTGAAGAACCGCGTTATTCACCGCTTGCTCCAGATATTGAATTTGATGATTATGTTGAGGCATGGGAAACTAGAGAACAAAAAGATTCTGTTAAGAAAATAACTCAAGATCGATTGGTCAGACGTTCTGTAAATTTCACTAACGTACGAAAAGAAAAAACGGCGAGTAAAGATAAAAAATCAATGCCCTATGATATTTCTAATTTTTCTGCAACCTATGCTTGGTCTGAAGAAGTAAGAACTAATTTTGAAGTGGAGCGTGAATTAACGAGAAATCAAAAACTAGCTTTAACGTACCAATATGCTCTAGCGCCTAAACCAGTTAAACCACTGAGTAAAGTTAAAATGCTAAAAGAGTCAGATTATATGAAGCTTGCTCGTGAAATGAACTTCTATTTATTACCAAAGTCCTTTTCAATGACCTCTAGTATGAATAGAATGTATAATGCCTATAAAATCAGAAATAATAATCCAGGCCTAACGGCAAGGCTTCCTGAATTTTATAATAAAAATTTCACATGGAATAGGTCTTACAATTTTAAGTATGATATTACCAAAAACCTCAATTATACCTATACCGCCAACAACAATGCATTAATTATGGAGCCGCTTAATGGGCCTGCGGAAAAATCTAGAAATGATAATCGACCAGGATTTGAAAATGGTTATTGGGATCATTGGAAAGATACAGTATGGACCAATATTTTAGCGCTTGGTGTAAATATGAATTATAACCATAATTCTAGATTTAATTATAAAATTCCTCTAGATAAAATTCCAGCAACAGACTGGATAAACTCGTCTCTTGACTATTCCTCTGGCTATACATGGACTAGAGGTCCGCTGGGAAGGGGAGTCGAAATCCCACATGATCAAGTGGTAGATTCTTCAGGTGAAATTGGAAACACGATTCAAAATAACAACACCATAAATTTTTCAAGTAGCTTCAATATGAGAAAGTTGTATGGGAAATCAGATTATTTGAAAGGAGTGCAAACACGCCAGCGAAGATATTTGCAACAAAAGGCTAGGGATAGAGCAACCCGAAATAGAGAAGTGGAAAAAGAGATTACGGAAAACGCTAATGGCGAAGAATCAGATGATGGAAAATCAAAAACTAGAGATCCAAATAAATATACCATTATAGATAGAGGAGCGAAGCTTCTTATGAGCTTTACAAATGCCAATGTTACCTATGGTTTAGGTAAGGGAATGATGATTCCTGGCTTTAGGCCAAACAGTCAATATGTGGGAGGTGATTGGGATGAATATGGTGGAGAAGGTGCACCTGGTGTAGGCTTTTTATTCGGAAAACAAACTGATTTTGGAGGAACTGAAGGAACGCAATTCTGGGAATATGCATCAGAAAAAGAATGGCTAGTTCGAAACCCAAACATAAATAATCAAGTATCAAACTTGAGTAGCAATAGACTCACCTTTAGGGCAACAGCTCAACCAATTAAAGACCTACGAATTAATTTTTCTGGAAGTTATAATAATACGCAGAATACGGTTCTATTTTATCGATATGGTCGCGATTCATTGACCAATGAATGGGATTGGAATGAGCAATCTCCAATTACTTCAGGAAATTATAGCGTGTCTTACAATATGATTAGAACCAGTTTGATTAGAGATGATAAAGAAACAAATGGGAATGTGATTTTTGATAACATGCTCAAGTATCGAGAAGTTATATCTGATCGAATTGCTGCAAATTCTGAATTGTCAGAGTTTATAGATGGTGAGCATGAAAAATATCCAGGATATGCCCAAGGTTATGGTCCAACTTCAGCTGATGTTCTCATTCCAGCGTTTTTGGCAGCCTATTCCGGCAAAGATCCAAATCAGCAAAAGCTAAACATATTGAACGAATTACCAAAACTCAATTGGCGAATATCTTATAACGGATTAAGTAAAATTGCTGCGTTTAAGAAGTATTTCAAAACGGTTACAACGAGTACAGGTTATACATCGAATCTTACGGTAGGTGGCTATACAAATAATCAACGGTTTAAATCGGCAGATGAGATAAGTGAAGAGCTGCAGAGGCAGCAGCTTGCTGATATTATCGAAAGGGATTTAGACAGTAACTTCATTGGTAAATATCAATTTAATAGTGTAACACTCTCCGAACAATTTTCACCACTTATAAATTTAGATTTTCAATGGAAAAATGGAATAAGTACTCGAGTTGAATATAAAACGGGAAGAACTGCAGCACTTAACGTTGGAACGGGTCAAATAATGGAACAAAAAAATAAAACTTACACTATAGGAGCTGGTTACAGTTTTCCTTTAGAGCTTCCTTGGTCAATTAATGGCAAGAAACTAAATTCAGATTTAAAGCTTCGTGCTGACGGAAGTTATAGAGAAAATAGGGCTATAGTTCGCCGAATAGCAGAAGATGAGCATACTCCAACGTCTGGTCAGAACGTATTATCATTGAAAATTACAGCCGATTACGCCTTATCAAATAATTTGAATTTACGCTTGTTTTATGACTACGTACTTAACATTCCCGTTATATCTAATAGCTTCAAAACAACAAATACTAACTTCGGTGTAAGTTTTAGATTTACAATCGGCTAACAATTTATCAACCACAAGCGTAGCATTCTAGCATAAAATTTATATTTGTCCACCTTATTAAAATTGAGAAAGAAAATGAATATTCCAGCAGACTTAAAATACACTAAAGATCACGAGTGGATTAGACTTGAAAGTGATGGATCAGTTACAGTTGGTATCACAGAATTTGCTCAAGGAGAATTGGGTGATATTGTATACGTAGAAATTGAAACTGAAGGAGAAACATTGGACCAGGAAGAAGTTTTTGGAACGATTGAAGCAGTAAAAACTGTTTCTGATTTATTTATGCCAATTTCTGGAGAGATACTTTCATTCAATAGTGAATTAGAAGGAGCCCCCGAAACAGTAAACGCAAATCCTTACTCTGATGGTTGGATGGTTAAAATCAAACCGAGCGATGATAGTCAGTTAGAGAGTCTTCTTTCAGCAGATGATTATATGAGTTTAGTAGGTTAAGAATATGTAAAGATTTGGCAAGAAATGTGTACTACACGTTTTATCGCTATCTTTAATTAAATTTTTAAAAAAATGGATAATAAAAAGAACCCTTCAGTTGACCTTGAGAAAAGAAAAGGTCTGTTGTTTCAAGTGGGGATGGTTTTTGCTCTTGGATTAGTTTTAGTAAGTTTTGAGTGGGCTATTTTTGACAAAACCAATTCTGACTTAGGATCACTTAATTTAGATATTGAAGAAGAGGAAATGATTCCGCTAACTCAACAAACACCACCACCACCTCCACCTCCGCCACCACCACCACAAACTACAATTATTGATATTGTAGAAGATGATGAGGAAATTGAGGATGAGCTAGAGATAGATGATACTGAAGCTGATGAAGATACTGAAATCCAAATGCAAGAAATTGAAGAAGAGGAAGAGTATGTAGAGCTAGAGATTTTTACAATTGTTGAGGAAAACGCTCAATTCCCTGGAGGAGAATCTGCCATGAATAAGTTCTTAGGTGAAAACTTGAAGTATCCTAAAATGGCACAAGATGCTGGAATTCAAGGTATCGTTTATGTGACATTTGTAGTAGAGCCTACGGGAATAATTACAAGCATCAAGATTCTTAGAGGCTTAGGCGGTGGTTGTGATGACGCTGCGGTAAATGCTATCAAGAAAATGCCTAAATGGAATGCGGGTAAACAACGAGGAAAAGCTGTTCGCGTTCAATTTAACTTGCCTGTTCGATTTAGATTGAGTTAAATTAATATAGAAATAATTAATACCCTAATGCTGAAAAGCATTGGGGTTTTTTCGTTTATAGCATTACCCTTTTTATACTTTTACTTCATAAACAATTTATATGCAATTGGTAAATAGAAATTCACCACCAGTAGACCAAGTTGGAATTGAAGATAGAATTGCACGTGTAACCGCTCGAAGCATAAAATCTGATATGAAACTTGCAGGACTGCAAATGGCCATCAGCATGATAGACTTAACCACTTTGGAAGGAGCTGATACAAATGGGAAAGTAACGCAGCTTTGTACAAAAGCCCAATATCTTTGCAATGAGTATCCTGAATTGCCCAGTGTCGCGGCAATCTGCGTATATCCTTCAATGGTAGGTGTAGCCAAAAAGGCACTTGGTAAATCAGGTATTAAAGTAGCCTCTGTTGCAACAGCATTTCCTTCAGGACAGTCTTCTTTGGAAGTAAAGTTGCTCGATACTAAAATGGCATTAGACAATGGCGCTGATGAAATTGATATGGTGATTTCTCGTGGCAAATTCTTGCAAGGAGAATATGATTTTGTCGCTGATGAAATTTCTACAATAAAAGAGGCCTGCGGTAAAGCACGTTTAAAGGTAATTCTAGAGACCGGAGAGCTAGGAAGTCTTGATCAGGTCAGAAAAGCAAGTGATATTGCAATTTATTCTGGAGCTGATTTTATAAAAACATCAACTGGAAAAATCCCAAAAGCAGCAACACTTCCAGTTACTTGTGTGATGTTAGAAGCTATTCGTGATTATTATCTTGAAACAGGTAAAATGATAGCCATGAAGCCTGCAGGGGGGATATCAAAATCAAAACTGGCGTTACATTATCTAATGTTGGTTAAAGAAGTCTTAGGAGATCAATGGCTAAGTAATGAGTGGTTTCGTTTTGGAGCTTCTAGTTTGGCTAACGATCTTTTAATGCAATACGCAAAGGCTCAAACAGGTGCTTATCAATCTTCTGATTATTTTTCAATAGACTAAGAAATGGCAGTAAAAAATAAAAATGTGTTTGACTTTTCTCCTGCTCTAGAAAGTGCAGGTCATATTCAATTAAAAGATCAATACGAGTTATTCATAAATGGTAAATGGACAAAGCCGAAAAGTGGAAAGTATTTTAAGACCATAAATCCGTCTAATGAAAAAGTAATAGCCCAAGTTGCAGAAGCAAGCAAGACTGATGTTGATGCGGCTGTTTCCGCTGCAGAAAAAGCATTTAATGGTTGGTCTTCTTTATCGGGTAAAGAAAGAGGGAAGTATTTGTTCCGTTTAGCGCGATTGATTCAAGAAAAAGCTAGAGAACTTTCTGTCATAGAAACTCTTGATGGAGGAAAACCTATTCGAGAATCTCGAGATATTGATATTCCCTTGGCAGCGGCACATTTCTTTTATCATGCAGGTTGGGCAGATAAATTAGAATATGCTTTTCCAAATCGAAAAACAGAACCATTAGGAGTCGCTGGACAGATAATTCCATGGAACTTCCCATTGCTTATGGCAGCTTGGAAACTAGCTCCTGCATTAGCTTGTGGTAATACTGTTGTTTTAAAGCCCGCTGAAACTACTCCATTGACTGCTTTGAAACTGGCAGAGATAATTGAAGAAGCTGAATTTCCACCAGGAGTTGTAAATATTGTAACAGGTGCTGGAGCAACTGGCGCGGCTATTGTGAATCACCCTAAGGTGAATAAAATTGCCTTTACAGGCTCTACTGAAGTCGGTAAAATTATTCAACGTGCAACTGCAAACACAGATAAAAAACTCACGCTAGAATTAGGTGGTAAAGCTGCGAATATAATTTTTGAAGATGCTGCAATTAATCAAGCGGTAGAAGGAATAATAAATGGCATTTATTTTAATCAAGGACATGTATGTTGCGCTGGGTCCCGATTATTTGTTCAAGAATCAGTTCATGATGAGGTGATTCAAAAACTAAAAGCTCGAATCGAAAATTTAGTGGTTGGTGATCCAATGGACAAGAACACTGATATTGGTGCGATTAACTCGAAAAGCCAATTAGAAACCATTAATAAATATTTGAAGATCGGAAAAGAGGAAGGGTTAGAAATGTTCCAATCCAGTTGCTCAGTTCCCTCAAAAGGATTCTGGTGTAAACCAACTATTTTCACGGGAGCAGCTCAGAGCAGCAGAATTGTTCAAGACGAAATATTTGGACCTGTATTAGCAGTTCAAACCTTTAGAACTATTGGAGAAGTTATTCAAAAAGCAAATAATACTCCTTACGGTTTATCAGCAGGAGTTTGGACGGATAAAGGTTCTAAAATATTTAACCTTACACAGCAATTAAGAGCTGGAGTAATTTGGGCCAATACCTTTAATAAGTTCGACCCAACTAGTCCATTTGGTGGATACAAGGAAAGTGGGTTTGGAAGAGAAGGTGGAGTTCATGGATTGGAATCGTATTTAAAATTTAACGACTAAGATGGCACGATTGGAAATTAAAAAAACATATAAGATATATATCGGCGGTAAGTTTCCTAGAACAGAATCGGGTAGATTTTATAACCCAAAAGGAATAGACGTAAATGTTTGCAAAAGTTCTCGTAAGGATTTTAGAAATGCTGTTGTTGTAGCTAGAGCTGCTCAACCAGCATGGGCAGGACGGTCGGCTTACAATAGGGCTCAAATATTATATCGTATCGCTGAAATAATGGAAGGGCGTCGAGCTCAATTTATCAGCGAATTGGAATTACAAGGTTCTTCTAAAAAACAAGCAGATGAAGAAGTGAATGCAACTATCGATAGATGGGTCTATTATGCAGGTTGGTGTGATAAATATCAACAGATTTTTAGTTCAGTAAATCCTGTTGCGTCTAATCATTTCAACTTTTCAGTTTTAGAACCAATGGGAGTTGTTGCAGCAACAGCACCAGAAGAAAGTTCTCTATTAGGGATTTCTACAATTATTGCGACGGCTATTGCTGGGGGTAATTCTTTAATTGCTATTGCTTCAGAATCAAAACCTTTGTGCAGTGTTACGTTGGCTGAAGTTTTAAACGATTCAGACGTTCCTGGAGGAGTGGTTAATATTCTTACCGGAAATAAAGACGAATTGTTGCCACACATTGTTCAACATATGGATGTAAATGCGTTGGTTTATTGCGGCTCAGATAAGAAAGTAATTATTGATTTAAAAGAAAAATCAGCTGATAACTTAAAACGAATTGCTCATTATTCAACAGATGCTATTTTATCTGACAGTGGAGAGTCTCCATATTTTATTAAGACTTTAAACGAGGTAAAAACAACTTGGCATCCCATAGAGAAGGTAGGAGCCGTTGGTTCGAGCTATTGACAAGAAAAAGGGCCAAATCATTGATTTAGCCCTCGCTTTTTTTAATCACTTTTTTATAATTGGACACCTAATTTAAGAGGTTTCGGTTTACTTACCAGCGCTGTCATTTCCAGTTGTAGAAGTTCTCTTATCGATTGCTGAACAGCCTTACTTTGCATCAGTTTCTTTATCCTTTATGAATAACTACTAGAAGAAGAATTAGTTATGATAGCGCTGCAATCACAAGTAAAATATTTTTTGTATAATTTAAAACCAATAGCTAGAAGTGCAGCAGCCTAAAGAGTAGTAATTTTTATTTCATTTTCCAAAAAACATTCTTTGTTTCTATAAATTGATTCTGAGAAATCGAAAATGAATAACTTTGTATTCATATGAATAAAGTTGCTTTAATAACAGGCGTAACGGGTCAAGATGGCGCATATTTAGCGGAATTATTACTTGAAAAAGGATATACCGTTCACGGATTAAAAAGAAGAAGTTCGCTTTTTAATACCGATAGAATTGATCATTTATATCAAGATTTCCATAAAAAAGGGGTGAAGTTTTTTCTCCATTATGGAGATTTAACTGATTCTACGAACTTGATTCGGGTTATTCAAGAAACTCAACCTGATGAAATTTACAATTTAGCGGCAATGAGTCATGTCAAGGTAAGTTTTGATATGCCTGAGTATACTGCGAATGCCGATGGTATTGGAACATTGAGAATTCTAGAAGCAATTAGAATTTTAAGGTTGGAGCAAAAAACTAAACTTTATCAAGCATCAACCTCAGAACTCTACGGAAAAGTTCAAGAGATACCACAAACTGAAACGACACCTTTTTATCCAAGAAGCCCTTATGGAGTGGCAAAGTTATACGGATTCTGGATTATAAAAAATTATCGTGAATCATATGGAATGTTTGCTTGTAATGGAATACTGTTCAATCATGAAAGCCCATTACGAGGAGAAACATTCGTAACTCGAAAAATTACTAGAGCAGCAGCTCAAATAAAGCTAGGTTTATCTGAAAAACTATTTCTAGGAAACATGGATGCTCAAAGAGATTGGGGGCATGCTAAAGATTACGTAGAAGGTATGTGGCGAATGCTACAACAAGATACACCGGATGACTATGTACTTGCTACGGGTAAAATGTATTCGGTAAGAGACTTTGTAAACAGGTCTTTTAAAGAAGTAGGAATTACTCTAGAATGGACAGGAAAAGAAGAAAATGAAAAAGGTACTTGTTCGGAAACGGGAAGAGTACTAGTTGAGGTTGACCCACGCTATTATCGTCCAACTGAAGTAGAATTATTGATTGGTGATCCCACTAAGGCTAAAACTGAGTTGGGTTGGGACCCAAAGCATGATATTAACGCTTTGGTGAAAGAAATGGTTAAAGCAGACATGGATCATTTTGGACAAAAAAAATACCTTATGGAAGGTGGTCACAACGTAAATTTAAGTCAAGAATAATTTGAAATTTTCAGATAAGATATATGTAGCAGGCCACAATGGCATGGTGGGTTCGGCTATAGTAAGAAGATTGAAATCATTAGGTTACGAAAACATCGTTGGAAGGTCATCCAAGGAGCTTGATCTCAGAAATCAGCAAGCGGTAACTGATTTTTTTAATGAGGAAAAACCAAATTATGTTTTTTTAGCTGCGGCTAAGGTTGGAGGAATTCAAGCAAATAATATTTATCGTGCAGAATTTTTGTACGATAACCTTATGATTGAAGCTAATATTATTGATTCAGCTTATAAGTCAGGAGTTGAAAAGTTATTGTTTTTAGGTTCGTCGTGTATTTACCCAAAATTAGCTCCGCAACCAATGAGTGAAGATTATCTCCTTACAGGTGAATTAGAGCAAACCAATGAGCCATATGCTATTGCGAAAATTGCAGGTATAAAACTTTGCGAAAGTTACAGAAGACAATACGATGCTAATTTTATTTCAGCTATGCCAACCAATTTGTACGGACCAAATGACAATTACGATCTACAGAATTCGCACGTTTTACCAGCATTACTGCGAAAATTTCACGAGGCTAAAAAGAACAATCATTCTAGTGTAGAAATATGGGGAAGTGGATCACCAAAAAGAGAGTTTTTACATGTTAGTGATCTTGCTGAAGCCTGTGTTTTCCTGATGACCGATTATAATGGAGAAGATTGGTTGAACATTGGAACAGGAGATGATATATCCATAAAAGATTTAGCACTTTTAATTAAAGATATTGTTGGGTTTGAAGGTGAATTGATATTCGATAGCTCCAAGCCAGATGGGACTCCACGAAAATTAATGGATGTATCAAGGCTTCATAAATTAGGCTGGAAACATAAATTAGAATTGAAAGAAGGTATTGAGAGTGTTTATTCGGAATTTAAGCAATCTGAATTCGCTTAATTTGCATTGTGCGCTTCTTATTAATTGTTTTGATTTTTCTGTGCAGTATTCCACTCGCGAATGCTCAGGTTAATATTTCGCCTTTTCAGCACAATTCCAATTTAAATTTAGAACGTAAAATTTATGAATATCAAATCGTAAATCATCCAAGCGTTCATCAATGGGTTGTTCATTTTTCAGATGATACATTGCGTGAACTAGATCATGAACGATGGCAAAAACGTCGTTATGAAAAATGGATAGGAAGAAAACTCTGGAATGAAGACTTGATTTCTATTGATACATCAAATTTTTCTTTGAGAATCAATCCATTGGTAAATTTTCAAGTAGGGTCGGACTTATCTGATGCTTCCAACCAAAATTTAAGTACAAATTCAAGAGGAATCCTGGTCGAAGGTGCGGTTGGTAAAAAGTTTAGTTTCTATACCTCGGTTTGGGAAAATCAATCATTTTTCCCAAATTATCTTTCAAATTATGTTAATGTAAATAGAGTGGTTCCTGGGCAAGGACGGACGAAACCGTTTAAGAAAACTGGTTTTGATTATGCAAGGGCTAGTGCAGTGTTATATTATCAGCCTAAAAAGTGGTTAAATATTCAGGCAGGGCACGGAAAAAATTTCTATGGTAATGGCTATCGAAGTATCCTTTTATCTGATTTCGCATTTAATTATCCGTATTTAAAAGTTGGAGTTTCATTATTTGGAGGTAAATTATTGTACCAGCCGTCCATTGCTAGTTTACAAGAGTTAACACGATTACCAGCAACAGGTGCGGCAGAGGCTCAGTTTCAAAGAAAAGCGGGTACATTTCATGTTTTGAATTTCCAGCCCAATTCCAAATTAGAGATTGGTCTTTTCGAAGGTGGTGTTTGGAAAAATTGGGACACGAATGGAACAATGAAGCTACCTGTAAACTTTTATGTACCAATTCTGTTTATGAATTCTGGGATTAATGGGTTACAATCAAATAATTACAAAGGAGTTGTTGGTCTAAATGTTAGATTAAATCCAATAAAGAAACTGGCACTATATACTCAAGTAGCTTTAAGTGAGGGTAACGGAAGTAGCTTAGGCAGCCAATTTGGAGCCAAATGGTTTGATGCTTTTAAACTTGAGAACTTGTTTTTTCAGGTCGAATACAATACTATTGAGAATGGGTTATACTCAAATTCAAATTCGGGTTTTGATTACTCTCACTATAATGAAGGTTTAGGTAACTTTTCGATTCAAGGTACTGAAGAGTTTATTGCCAGAGTCAATTATTCATGGCATGATGTGTTTTTTCGATTTAAGTATAATAATCAAAAAAGAACGGTAGGTATTACAAAAACATCAGGAACGGTTTCAGTAGTTTCCAATGTTAGTCAAAACGTATCTATTACTTCATTTGAATTGGGATACCTGCTAAACCCAACCAACAATATGATGCTTCTTCTAGGTATGCAACAACGCAATTTAGAAATCTCAGCCATAACTAATGAATCACAATGGTTTTATTTAGCTTTTCGAACGGAGTTACAAAACCTATACTTTGATTTTTGATACATTTGATTTTTATTTGAATTCAAAGTTGTGATTAAGATATTATTAGCAATAGCGACCTCCTTTATAGTTGTTTTAATAGCAACTCCTGCACTTATTCGAGTAGCTTATCTTAAAAAGCTAGTTGATGCACCAGGTGATGAACGTAAAGTGCATAAACGCCATATTCCAACAATAGGCGGAATCCTCATATTTGGAGGTACCTTGTTTTCCTATCTGCTATGGTTTCCTGTAGTAGAAAACGCAGATTTCAAATACATCGCTGCCTGTATGCTGATTTTGTTTTTTATAGGGATCAAAGATGATTTAGTAGGGACCGCTCCGGTTAAAAAACTAATTGGTCACTTGGCGGTTGCCTTTATTTTGGTCATTATGGCAGACATTAGAATAACTGATATGTATGGTCTTTTTGGTGTGTACGAGTTGCCAGATTGGGCTAGTATATTGCTCTCAGTTTTTACATATACCGTGGTAGTTAATGCATTCAATCTTATTGATGGAATTGATGGGCTAGCAGCAGGAGTGGCTACTATATCTTGTGTTGCTTATGGTATCTGGTTTTATTTGGCTGGATCAATCGAAAATGCTATTCTTGGGTTTGCTTTGGCTGGCGCTCTATTGGGTTTTTTAGTATTCAACTTTGAACCGGCAAAGATTTTTATGGGAGATTCAGGGTCTCTAATTATTGGTTTGGTGGTTTCGGTATTAGCGATTAAAGTTATTGAGTACGACACCAATAAGCTTCCTGTTGAATTGTTGCTTATTTCAAAACCAATATTTGCAATGTCTGTAATAGTTTATCCATTAATGGATACGCTGCGGATATTTATATACAGGACATTCAGAGGGAGAAGCCCCTTCTCGGCCGATAGGAATCACATTCACCACAAGTTAATTGACTTAGGCTTATCTCATAGAGCAGCGGTGGCAATAATCTATACTTACACTCTATTAGTAATAAGTCAAGTCGTTTTGTTGGTTATGGAAGCTAATCGGAAGTTTATTTTCATGACAGTAATAATTGTTTTGCTTGCTCAGCTTCCTTCATATCTGGTTTATCGAAAGCAAAAAAATGAAAAGGCTAAATCATAGTTTAAGGTTCTTTTTTTGCTGCTTTGCTCTGATCTTTTTCCATTCTGTGGTTGCTCAGAATCGTGAAGTTTTTTTGAGTAGGAATTATGATTACAAATTCCAATCTTACTTAAATAAACAAGATGTTAGTTTTCACTCTTCCATAAAACCCCTAAATAATTATGACATAAAAAAGGGGAAAGTTGGGTATGAATTTGGTGTGCCATTTAAAGGGTTTAATAGTAAAGAAGTAGAAGGTC
>CESE01045175.1_pt1 | contig 88652 bp, 77 predicted proteins | sample 350271 | NCBI WGS metagenome assembly CESE01 (sample SAMEA2621536, study PRJEB7988) | marine metagenome | isolation source: saline water (ENVO:00002010), including | reverse complement strand
TTAAATATTAAACAGTTAAGTTTTCCAGAAATCGCTCTGGTAACGATCATCGATATATTCGACACTGCAAACATAAAACAAGATTCAAATGCGAGTCGGTAACTAACTAATTGCTTTCGTTTGCAATTAATTGTTGTCGTTTGTTGTCTTCTATGTATCAAATAGCAAGAACCTTATCAAAAAACCTTTTGTTATAAAAAACAATTAAAATGGTGGGAGGTGATTTTTTTAAAATCTATAGGACGCTGCTAGTATAAAATTACGCCCTGCTGCAGAAATTCCGCTACTGTAAGGTCTATAGCGTTGATCTGAAATGTTTTCTAGCGTAGCATTTAATTGAAATGATTTAGAAAACTTGTATTGCGCTCCAAAATTAAGTGTGTGCCACTGTGGAGCAAAAGGGTTTCCATTTTTATCTGCGGCGTATAAAAAGGCATTGTTTTGTTGACTTGGTGACAGGTCTTCAAAATCAAACTTCCCGTTATAAATAACAAAAGCATCAAAGATTAGTTTCCCTTTTTTGTAAATAAGGTGTGTATTCCCAAATTGAGGAGCGGCATGGCGTAAGGCCTCTTTGTTTCCTTGTTCATCATCAGCAAAACCCTTTGTGATATTATATTGAGCGGTTAACTGAAGTGTTTTTGAAAACTGAACTTCTAGCCCTGCTTCAAAACCATACACCTCTGCTCTAGAGGCATTTTGTATTGCTTGAATAGTACTTAGCTCTCCTTGATATAAAATTTCTGTCTCTCCATCAAGAGAAAAATCTCTTCTAATTAAAGCATTTTCTAAAATGGTGTAAAAAGCAGCAATATCCAGCTTTATAAAGTCGTTGAAATTAAGGGTAACACCTATATCTCCATTATATGCATATTCTGGTTCTAGATCTGGATTTGGCACCACAACACTACCTGGCTCACTGTCAAATACTTTACCTATATCATCAATATTAGGTGCTCTAAAGGCAGTTCCAAAATTTAAACGCCACCCAAGGGTTTTACTGGGGTTCCATGTAAGTCCCCCAGAGCCTGTTAATGCTCCTGTATTAATATTGGCTTGTGTGAAGGGAAAATCATACAATGAAGCATCAAATGCTGCCTCCAAAATGATATGATTGTAGCGTATTCCTCCCAAAAATGAAACATTTTTAGCTAACCGAACCTGGGTACTCCCGTAGGCAGCTATTGACTGCCAGGTGGAACCATCTGGATATCTAGACACATCTCTTTGAGAGGACCCTGTAAGTACGTTTTTTTGTTGGCCCTCAGACCCTACTTTGTTATGAAGGTACTCAACACCATAGTTTACTTTTGCTTTTTCAAAATCTTTCTCAAAATCCCAAGCAAGGGTATAAACAGCTACTTTTTCTTGTGTTTGAAACAAGACTGTATCGCCAAAATCTCTATCATTCCTGCTTTCTTTAAACTCTTGATATGAGAGAGTAGCAACACTTTCATCATACAAGGAGTTTGAATATGCTGTATTTCTTATGTGTAGGTTTCCAGAGATCCATTCTTGGGGGCCATAATTCCAAACCGCAGAACGCAGTTCACCATCACTTCTTCTAATGAGTCTATCATACCTTGGATAATCACTCGTGGTGGTATAAAAAAGGCCTAGGTCGAAGTTCCATTTTTCATTAGGCATGTAGCGCACCTTTTGCATCGTATTTATTTGATGGTACGCCGTTGGGCGTTGCATTTTTGGATTCTGGTTTTGTACAACGGCATCAACACCGTTAATAGTTTCTACATATTGTGTACGCAGATAATCATCTGGGCCATGGCTTCCCATGCGTAAGTCATCAAAATCACTGTAGGTAACGCTTGTTAAAAAAGCCCACTGTTTTGCACCAATGTTAAAATCTATATGTGTGGTTTTTTCTTGATTGGCAGTAGCATATCGCAGGGTTGTATTTCCAGAAAAAGAGTATCCTTCTTCAAATGAGAATTTAGGTTTTTTTGTGTAAAAATTCATCACGCCTCCAACAGCATCACTCCCATAGACCACAGATCCTGGACCTAAAATAACCTCTGTGCGTGCTATTGCAAATGGATCTATAGAGATAATATTTTGAACATTTCCACCCCTAAAAATTGCCGTATTAAAACGCACACCATCTACTGCAATTAATAATCTGTTGGTTGAAAAACCTCGTATTAGTGGACTTCCACCTCCCAGCTGGCTTTTTTGTATGTATACTTGACCACTGCTTTGTAATAGATCTGCCGCGGTTTGAGGATTTCCAAAAAGGATGTCATCACTGGTTACCGTTACAATTTTTTGAGGAATGTCCCTCTTTTTTTGTCCAAACTTAGATACAGATAGCACAACCTCATCTAGGCTACTAGCATCTGTAATTAAAAACACTTTGTTGCCCCCTTGGACAACTTGCTGCTTTTGAAGAAGTAATACCCCATGGGCTATGTGCTGAAATGTAATAACCTCATCATCGTTGAAAGATGATATCTCTGCATAGCCATCAAAGTTTGTAACACTGCTTTTGCTTTTGTCTTCATTAAACAAAGCTACCCCAGCAATAGGTGCTTGACTTTCTTGAGACAATACTTGTATTTTTTGGGCAATTACTGTTGTGGAAGTAAAGAGAACAGCAAGCGTTATTAATAGATATTTCATTAATTAAACAGTTGTTGAAGCACCGCTAAGGACTTCGGTTTTTTGTAACCGTGCAAATGTAATTGATAATACTCCAACACCAAATGAAGCACGTCCATTCTTTGAGTTTTTGTAAGATCTAAAGAAGAAATAGTATCAAAATTTATGCCGAAGAACTGCTTTAATCCTGCTACGCGAAGTCCTGTTTCACAATAGACCGAGAAATCTTCTGTCTCAAAGGTACCATCTGCAAGGTTAAAATAAGGTAAATGTGCTGCAGATGTGTCTGGATAAAAGCCTAAATATGCTGTAAGTTTTAATAAAAATAAGGTGTGAAAATTTGCAATACCCTCATGATGATCTAGCCATTGAAAAGACGCTTCTAGAAATAAATATAGCCCTTCATTAGTTTCTTCTTCAAGGATGGTGTTTTTTAACATCTCAGATAGAAACATCACCAAAGAAGATTTCACTATATCTGTGTGCAGGGTGGTGTAGGGATATAAGACTTTAACCTCTTTAATGGACTCTAGTGTGCCTTTGTTTTTATGATTTGCTACAATTTCAAGTTGGGTTAGTGGCTGGAAATAAGAAGGCTTTAGCGCTCCCTTCCTGGACTTAAGAACGCCACGCAATAAATATGTTTTAAGCCCGCTGCTTTTTGTAAAACAGGTTACTATAAGGTCTGCCTCAGCATACTTTATGGAAGAGAAAACAATTGCTTTTGTAGTTTCTACCATTAGCGAACAATCATTATTTTTTTAATTTTTGTTTCAAGTGCATCATCTGAGGTGATTAACACAAAATACACACCTGATGCTACTTTATATTTCCCAAAGGCTTTAGTGTCCCAGATTACGCTCCCCCCTTGACTGGTTTGTTGAAAGACCAAATTACCTTCAAGGTCTGTAATCTTCACATTAGCATTTGCAGTTAAACCATCTATCGTGACGTTGCCTTGATATTGGGGCCTTACTGGGTTTGGAAAAATAAACACATCTTCCAATGTAGCTCTTGGAGCCGTGGAAGTACCTTTATAAGAAACAAGGCCGTTAATGGTTGCAAAATAAACTTCTCCTGTAAATGGGTCTATTGCTATGTCCTGTACGTTATCTGAAGGTAGTGGAGAATTCTCTGAGGTAAACCTCAGCAAAGTTTGCTGGCCGTTAGCGCTTAAATAAAATACGCCAGAGCTGGCCGTTGCTATCCATTTATTATTTGATCCATCTACCTCTATATCTGTAATGGTTTGTTCAAATAATAATTCTTGGCCAACCCCCTCATCATCTGCAAAAATAATAGCACTTGCAGAGACGTCAGCGGTGTTACTAAAAAAAGTTCCTGGGCTAAACAGCACACGCAAGCCCCTTAAGGTTCCAATCCATAACCTGTTTTGAGCATCAAAGGCAAGGGCTCTAATATCTGTAGAAGGCAAGCCTCCTCCAGTATCATCTGCCCCAATGGCTCTAAATTGATTGTTTGCTGGATTAAAAGCAGCTAATCCCGTTTGTACTGGGCTAAAAAACACAAAGCCTTCTCTGCTAATAGCTAATTTACTATAGGCTAACTCCTGGCTTCCTCCAGAAATATTGCTTACGTCAAAAGATTGAAATTGACCACTTGGAGAAAGTCTAATAAGAGCTTCATCTGTAAGAGATTGGAGCATCCAAAGATTGCCATCTCTATCAAAATCTGATCCATACAAACGTATGCCGGCATTGTTTCCTCCCACAACAGGATTTTGCAAGGCAGAATTATTTTCATTGTACAACGCTATAGGCACTTGATTCTCTACCTTTAAAAGCCCGCTTAAAAAAGAAGAAAAATAAACAGTTTCTGGGTTTTGATCATCGATACTAACGTGTACAATATCATTGACAGCATTTACTCCCAAAGTGGCGGTTATTTCTTGGTGAGAAATATTGGTCCAAGAACCTTCTTTTAAATTACTAATTCCTTTTCTATCAAGGGGGTAGGGATTAAAAGAAACTGTGACAGCTCCAAAACTTACCCATAATTGACCCGCCGTTGCGTCTAAGGCGAAAGGGGTGTTTAATAGTGGCCCATCAGGTAAAATTTGTATTGCCTGATTTATATTATATGGAACTCGCAACAAACCCTTAAGGCTACTACCCATATAAAAGAAATCATTAAAGCTATATCCTGTTTGTAAGGTATAATTAAACCCTGGCAGACTCCCTACAGATGCTTTTAAAATAAAGCCTTGCTCATAGGCTTGAATGCTTGAGCTAGTGCTTATCGTTAGGACCCCATTATTTACCTTAAAGTCTCTAATTGGGCTAGAAAAGGCAGTTAATTCCTCTAGGGTGTTTCCTGCATTTATTCGATATACAACGTTGTTTTCATTGGCTATTAATACTCGGTTTCCTAGTGCTTGCGAAGCTATATAGTTTCCAGGGCTTACAAGTTCCCACTCTTGAAAATCAATAATATTATCATTGTTTAAAATAGCACGACGTATCCCCCCTTCTGTTGAAGAAGCATAAATATAAGGGAGTAAAATTGTAGTTTGCGAAATATTTATTTGTGTTCCAAGGTCTCCAATAAAGTAACTGTCTCTAAACTCCAACCTTTCTAAATCATATACAGAAACTCCAAACTGTGCAGAAATATAAATTTTACCATCAAATTCTGTAAAATGGTTGATGCGTTTTTTATTAGGTGGTATGTTTTGTTTGTCTCTAATGTCTACGACTTTTAAGACTTCATTTTCTTGGTCAATGGTAACAACCTCAATCAATCCATCCTCATAGCCAATCATTAAAATATTTGCAGCACTACTGTAGTGTATTGTTGTAATGGGCTCTCCTGCAAGTCCCTGTACACTTGATAGTGTTGATATTTTTTCAGTAGAGAGGTCATATATAAAAATAGCATTGTCTGCTCCTACAAAAATACGATCGTCTCCCTGCGAGATGTCTTTTACAGAAACATACGAGAAGTGGTCTTTCCACAAGTTTTCAAAATCTTGTGCAATGGTTAGAGGTGCTAAACACATCAAAAAAACGAATAAAATACCCTTCATAAAATCTATTTTCTATAAGTACACCAAATACTTTTTTAAACACCTAGGCATTAGTATAACCATGAGAAATCATAATTATTGTTATGTAAAAAGGTTGCTCCTACGAGCAACCTTTAAATACTATATTAATTTGCACTAAAGATTAAACAACTCCTTGTGCCATCATAGCTTCTGCGACTTTTACAAAACCAGCAACGTTTGCTCCTTTTACATAGTCTACATATCCATCACCGTCTTTTCCGTATTGCACACAAGCTGCATGAATATCTATCATGATATTGTATAGTTTTTCATCAACTTCTGCTCTGGTCCAACTTAAACGCAATGAGTTTTGAGACATCTCAAGACCAGATGTTGCTACACCACCAGCATTGGAGGCTTTACCGGGTGCAAATAATATTTTTGCATTGGTAAATACTTCAATTGCATCTGGAGTGGTAGGCATATTAGCTCCCTCACTTACACAAATACATCCATTTGCAACCAATGTTTTTGCTTCTTGCTGGTCCAACTCATTTTGAGTAGCACATGGCAAAGCAATATCACAGGCAATACTCCAAGGTCTTTGACCTGAAGTGTAGGTTGCGCTTGGGTATTTATCAAGGTATACACTAATACGACCTCTTTTTACATTTTTTAGCTCCATAATAAAAGCTAACTTTTCTTCATTAATTCCTTCTGAGTCATAAATGAACCCTCCAGAGTCTGACATGGTAACCACCTTGGCGCCAAATTCAATCGCTTTTTCTGCAGCATATTGTGCTACATTTCCAGATCCTGAGATAACAACAGTTTTTCCTTTAAAGGTTTCGCCTATTGTTTCCAACATGTTTTTTGCAAAATACACATTTCCATATCCTGTAGCTTCTGGACGTATTAATGACCCGCCATATTCACGACCTTTACCTGTTAGTACTCCAGTAAATTCATTACGTAGTCTTTTGTATTGACCATACATATATCCTATTTCACGACCTCCTACACCAATATCTCCTGCCGGCACATCTGTGTTAGGGCCAATGTGGCGAGAAAGTTCTGTCATAAAACTTTGACAAAAACGCATTACCTCTCCATCAGTTTTCCCTTTTGGATTGAAATTACTTCCTCCTTTTCCACCACCCATTGGCAGTGTTGTTAAACTGTTTTTGAACAATTGTTCAAACCCTAAAAACTTTAGGATACTCAAATTTACAGATGGATGAAAACGTAATCCACCTTTATAGGGTCCAATCGCTGAGTTGTACTCAACACGATACCCTTTGTTTACATGAATTTCACCGCTATCATCTGTCCATGGAACACGAAACATAATGGTACGCTCTGGTTCTACCATGCGTTCTAATAGTTTGCGCCCTTGATACCTTTCATTACTTTCAATGAATGGAATTACCGCTTCGGCAACTTCAGTCACTGCTTGTAAGAATTCTGGCTCGTTTGGGTTTAATTGTTCAACACTTGCAATAAAGTCTTTGATACTTTGCTTCATAGTATGCGTTCTTAAATTTGTTTTGTACTAATTAAAGTACGTTAATTGTTGTTTTTTGTATGTACTATCCTCTAAAATGCTTACTATATAACATTTCAGAATAAAATACCCTATAAGAGAGTTGATTTTCTATAAGGCTACACAACACAAATAGCTTATATACAGCAAACAAGCGTAGAATGTGTCATGAAAAAGCAAATATACGAGATATGAAATAATTTTGGGTTTTAAATTTATATAATCCCCTGCTTATGGGTCTTATATTTCCTGTATTAAAGAAGTTCTCATTTGCATATCGGGGCTAAAAGGTTTTGTCTGTTTTGGGTAGAATTGTTTACATTTACACGCAGAATAAAAAATTAAAGAATGGAAAATTCACCAAAGTTTGCAGTATTTGGAGGTGGTAGTTGGGCTACCGCGATTGTAAAAATGCTATGCGAAAATCTTGATGAAGTTGGGTGGTATATGCGCAATGTTGATGCTATTAAACACATTAAAAAAGAGCAACATAACCCTAATTATTTAAGTGCTGTTGAGTTTAATACTGAAAAGCTAAAACTCAGCAATGACATCAATGAGATGGTGGCCTTCGCAGACTATCTTATTTTTGTGATACCTTCTGCATTTATACACCAAGAATTAGAAAAATTAAACACCCCACTGGATGGTAAAATTATCATTTCAGCTATAAAAGGTATTGTTCCTGAAAGCAACCTGATTGTTGGTGATCATTTTAATACCTTCCTCAATGTTGCTTTTGATGACATTGGTGTGATTTCTGGGCCATGTCATGCAGAAGAAGTAGCCCTTGAACGCTTATCTTACCTTACAATTGCGTGTGCAGATGATGCAAAAGCAACCATAGTTGCCAACCACCTTAGTTGTGACTACATAAAGTGTAACATCAGTGATGATGTGATGGGAACCGAGTATGCTGCCATGCTCAAAAATATTTATGCTATTGCCGCTGGTATTGCCCATGGCTTAGGATATGGAGATAACTTTCAGAGTGTGCTAATGAGTAATGCCATTAGAGAAATGAAGCGTTATGTAAAAAAAGTACATAAAATGAAACGCGACATTAACGACTCTGCTTATCTGGGAGATTTGTTGGTAACGGGATATTCTGTTTTTAGTAGAAATAGAATGTTTGGAAACATGATTGGTAAAGGGTATACTGTAAAGAGTGCCCAACTAGAAATGAGCATGGTGGCAGAAGGCTATTACGCTGCAAAAAGCGCCTATGTTTTAAACAACAACAAAGGAGAAAACAAAGCTAAAACCCCTATAATTAATGCTATCTACGGCATTTTATATGAAAACAAAGAGCCTAAAAAAGTCTTTAAAAAATTAACAGATAAATTGACATAAGCCTCAATTTTAAAACCAGCTTAGATACTATATTGCAAGAATTCCCTTATTTGGCATCACAGGAAGTGTAACTGTACTGTCTTGATCGATAGCGTTTCGTGGAATTTCAAAACGCTTGTCGTACATTTTATTTTCTAAAAAATAAGTGATGGTAAAGAAGTTGTCTACACCAAAAACACTTTCATCTATATATTCAATTTTAGCAAAGCCTCTGGCAGGAATCATCTGGACAGTTTTTCTCATCGGCGAAGTCATCTTCTTTTCTGAATATCCCTGAGCTATAATCAAGACAGTTTCTATAGGTGCTTTATTGTCATTTATAATATAAATATTCCAATCATATGTGTTATAATCTTCATTTAACTCATACACTGCAGCTACATACACATCTTTAACTTCTGGAATTTCAATATCTTTTTTCAAGAACGTTTTCTTTAAAATACTAATTAATCTGCACTCTTAAACTGCTCCAAGAAGCGAACATCATTTTCACTCAACATACGTATGTCTGGAATTTGGTGCAATAACATTGCTATACGATCTATCCCCATACCAAATGCAAAGCCGCTGTATATCTCAGGATCGATACCGCAGTTTTTAAGCACATTAGGATCTACCATACCACAGCCCATAATTTCAAGCCAGCCCGTGCCTTTAGTGATTTTATAATCTGTTTCGGTCTCAAGACCCCAATACACGTCTACCTCTGCACTAGGCTCAGTAAATGGAAAATAAGAAGGTCTTAACCTAATTTTAGATTTTCCAAACATTTCTGTGGTGAAAAACTCTAAGGTTTGTTTTAAATCTGCAAAACTCACGCCCTTATCTACATATAGCCCCTCTACTTGATGAAAGAAACAGTGCGAGCGTGAAGAAATAGCTTCATTTCTATACACACGCCCTGGTGAAATGGTTCTTATGGGAGGTTGGTTATCTTCCATATAACGGACCTGTACAGAACTTGTGTGAGTACGAAGTAAAACATCTGGATTGGTTTGCACAAAAAAGGTGTCCTGCATATCTCTAGCAGGATGATATTCTGGAAGGTTTAAAGCCGTAAAATTATGCCAATCATCTTCAATTTCTGGCCCCTCACTAACATTAAAGCCTATGTTAGAAAAAATGCTTGTGATTTTATTTTTTACAATAGAAATAGGGTGTCTAGAACCTAGGGTAATTGGTGCTCCTGGGCGTGATAAATCACCGTAAACTCCAGAAGTTTCTTGGCTGGCATCTAGGTTGTCTTTAAGGTTGTTTACTTTGTCTTGCGCAGTGTTTTTTAAGGTATTTACAGCCTGACCAAATTCCTTTTTTTGATCATTACTAACATCCTTAAATGCTGCGAAAAACTCTTTTAACAAACCCTTACTCCCTAGGTATTTTATCCTAAAATCTTCTACCTCAGAGGGTGTAGATGCAGAAAAGGCCTCTACTAGTGCAATATGTTCTTTAATTTTATCTATCATAGTATAGCATTCAAGACCACAAAATTACAGAAAGTACTTCACATACAATCGCATATTTGCGGTAATAGTTGTAGCGTTTTTTGTTATTGTATGACTTCTTTTTCAAGAAAATACTGAACAATCGCCTCCTTCATTAATACCGTTTGCTCCCCTGCTTTTAAAGTAGGTAGTTGTTCTAGTATTTTATAATGAGGCCACCCTGCGTCATCAAAATACTCAAATTCATAATATCCAAAAGGTTCTAACAAACGACATATAGCTATATGCATTAAATTAACCTTCTCATCTTTTTTAAATTTTTTATGCAGCTGTCCTAGTTCTTGAACGCCTACTAAATAAATAATAGCATCTAGATCTAGGCGGTCACCGTCTGCAAAACGGCTACTTAGATGGGTAACTACCGCTTCCCATCGGTTTTTTAATTGTTCGTCTCTTGCCATATATTATTTTAATAACGGGTATTACGCCCTTATATAACTATAGTGCGTGCTTTTTTGTAAAGGTAACTTCTTTGTGTTTAAAAGCTGTAAAAACATGCAATAGGTTCGTGCTCACGGTTTTTATATCTTTATTGCCAAAATAAAACAGATATGAACACCATTGACATCATTTTAGGCATTATACTTATCTATGCTTTTTATACGGGATTAAAAAAGGGTCTTTTTGCTACACTAGCCTCCTTAATAGGGCTTATAGCAGGTGTATATGGTGCTATTCATTTTTCACATTTTGCGTCAAATTTCTTGTCAAACACCTTAGAGTGGAACAGTGACGCCATCAACCTAGCTGCCTTTGGTGTTACCTTTTTAATTATTTTAATTGTGGTTACCCTGGCTGGAAAAATTCTCACAAAAATAGCAGATTTTGCAGCCTTAGGCCTCATTAACAAACTGCTAGGAGGACTGTTTAACTGCTTGAAAATAGCCTTTATTATTAGTGTAATTTTTATGTTTGTAAATGCCTCTACTAATATTAGTGGACTTCTTATTCCTGAAGAAAAAAAAGAAACATCCTTACTATATGAAACAGTAGCAGCAATTGGACCCCTTGTCTTACCCAACATTATAGATGAGGTAGATCGGTTACAAAACAATAATAAAGCGCCACAAACTAGCCAAGAACAAACTGACGAAAACTAGTTAGTTAAGCTCCTCTGTGGTAGATTCTATATAGACCATGGCCTGCTTGAACTCTTTAAATATCTCATGTTCTGGGATCAAATCTGGAATAATATCAATTTTCTCCATCATCAACCTTGGCTGCTGCATTAGGCTCACCAACACTACTTTTATGTTAGATTGTTTTAATCGAAGTACGAGGTCCTCCATAGCATAGAGTCCAGATTGATCTATGTATGGCACCCGCGCCATACGTATAATAAGATGTGTGGCAGTGTCTGGTATTTGCTTTGCAAGTTCTTGAAAATCGCTTGTGTTGGCAAAAAATAATGGCCCCGCTAAACGCTTAATAAATACCTCCTCTTTTAAATTTTTCGGGAATGTAATTTCATCAGCCCACGGCTGGTGTAACTCGTCTGATTGCTTTAAAGAAACCAACTTAGAACGACTCGCAGAGGAGTCTCCTATTTTTTTCATGAAAATTAAAGCTGCTAAAACAAGCCCTATTCCTACTGCAAAGACTAGATTCCAAAAAACAGAGAGCAACAAGACTACCATCATAATAACTACCTCACTTTGCGGCATTTTAGGAATTGCTTTTAGCCCCTTGTAGTCCATAACTCCAATACCAACAGTTATTAATATACCTGCAAGTACGGCCGCAGGAATTTGAGAAGCAATAGGGCCTAAGGCCAACAAAACAATAAGTAGAACTATAGAGGCAACCATCCCTGACAGTTTGGTGGTCCCACCGCTATTGATGTTTACAACGGTTCTTATAGTGGCCCCAGCTCCTGGAATTCCACCAAAAATAGCCGCAATACTGTTCCCGATCCCTTGCCCTATCAATTCTTGATTAGGGTTGTGCTTTGTTTTGGTCATGTTGTCTGCAACTACAGATGTCAATAAAGAGTCTATCGCTCCAAGAAATGAGAGTGTTAATGCTGTAAATACATACGGGGATATTTGCCCAAAACTGAAGCTGGTAAACATCTCAAAATGGGGCATTGGAAATCCTGAAGGTATTTCTTGAATAGGACGATAGTCCAATTTAAAAAAATACGCAATCAAGCTTACCACCAGCAAAGCAACAAGTGTGCTAGGAACTTTTGTAGTAATTTTCTTAAAACCAAAAATGATAAAAATGGTGGCAAAGGCCAACATAAACTCTAACCATTTAATTTGTCCTAGCGCGCTAGGAAATCTTTTTAAAGCACCTAAGACTCCAGAACTTTCTGTTTTGGCAAGAATCATAGCTTCTGCATGAATCTCGTCGTTGGTTATTTTCTCGGCTCTTGCTACTGTTTCTTTAAAATCTTTTAATACTAATATTCCTTCTCCGGCCTCTTCTTTTAAGGTTTTATTAAGCAATACCTCTTCTGCCTTGGGTTTAAATGAATCAACAAACGCAGTGTCATCTGTGGTATAGTATCCAACCATTGGGAGTAATTGAGTAATCAATATAATAACACCAATAGCGGTCATAAAACCAGAAACCACTGGGTATGGAATGTATTTTATGTATTTACCAAAGCCTAAAACCCCAAGTATAACCTGAAATAAACCAGCCAATAAAAACACGATTAGTATAAAAGGTAGGGCCCGTGATAGGTCTCCATCATTGGCAGCAACAATTCCCGCGATAATTACCATAGAAACAGCAGTCATTGGGGCAGTTGGGCCAGATATTTGAGTATTGGTACCTCCAAAAAGTGATGCAAAAAACCCAATCATAATAGCGCCATATAAACCCGCACTTGGGCCAAGTCCAGATTGAACACCAAATGCAAGAGCTAGCGGGAGTGCAACTATACCTGCAGTAATACCACCAAACAAATTGCCTTGAAAGTTTTTGAATATATTTTTAAACATGAAACCGTATTTTGAATTTTTGAAATATAACAAGATTACTCTATTAAAAGCAAACCTTATTCTTTTTTAAAATAATTAATGACAACCACCCAAAGCAGCATTCTCATCGCTGCTAACACAAAACTGTATTACAATTAACGCTATCAACGAGATGGTAAAAAAATTTAAAATAAGAACCTCTCTATGTCCACTTTTGCAACAATTTTTTGCATCTAAATATAAACTATATGACACAATGTTCTTGTTAAAATAGTATTAAAGCTATAACTTCTTTAAATCTGAGGCCATCAGCCACCCCTCTACACCATTTGCAAGACCAACAAGTAGCCATAAATCATCTACGTCTATGATTTGCACCTTGGTCCCTTCATGCAACACCATAGTGGTTTCGCTGTTGCGATTGGGCGCTGTTTTTATTGCTGTAGTTTCTGCAAAAATAATTGCAAATACATTTTTTTTCATGACTTGATAGCTAAGAGTGGCCATTGTAAAGGTTCCTATAAACAAAAAGGCACACAACATCGCTGTTGTAAAAAGCAAACGCTTGTTCTGCTCTTGATCTACAAAATAATATCCCAGAAATAGGAGTGCAAAAAAACTGGAAAAACACACTGCCGTTATTGCCCAACCATCAAAAGTTAATAGTGTTAGTATGGCATGGTACCATTTAGAAAAAATTGTTTTAGGAAGTGGCGTTATTGCGTCAATCTTTGCATTTTCTGCAAAGGCAAGGTTTGTTTTAATGCCTCTATCTTTTGGGGCTAACTGTAGTGCTTTTTCATAATAATAAATACTTGGCCCCACTTCATTAAGCTTGTAATGTGCATTGGCAATATTAAAATATAAAGATGCGCTGTGGTTACCATGCTCTAAAATTGTTTTCCAGTCTTGGATGGCTTGATTATAGTCTTCACCTTTGTAATTTTCTTTTCCTTGATCAAACAACACGACATCCTGGGCTCCGGCTAAAGCAGCTATTAAAAATATACAAATGATTACTAGATTTTTCATCCTCTTAGCTTATTGTATTTGTTTGTCTATCATTGAAATTGTAGCAATCGCTTTTTCATAATCTTGCTTGATAGTCACATCACCAGCGGGAGAGTATCTCGCAAATTCGCAACGCTTCAACAACCTTTCAAAATCTATAACACACGCTGCTTGTGCCTTTCTTTTTATAAGCAACTCAGAAATGTGCTCTTTACTCATTTCTGTTGTTTCTAGTGCTAATCTGGCTTTTAAGTAATTGTGCAAAGAACGCTCTAGGGCTTCATAAAAAACAACTTTATCATGTCTGTTCTTTTTAGCTTCGGCCAGGTATTTTCGTGCCATTTTATTAGCTTTTCGCAGTTTATTACCCTGGATATCGCCCCGCAAAGCCTTGCGTTTTTTACCAATCAAAATAAATAGCGGAATGCACAACAAAGGCCCTGCAAGTAATGACCAAAACAATTTAGACTTAAAAAAAGGAGCCCTTTTACTGGCTATTAAATCTGCATTTAACTTTAGATACCTAAAGCGTGCTTGTGGAACAACAAGCTCTTTTAGCGGGCTTTGTGTTTTTGAATCTTTTTCATTTGTACTGGCTACAAAACCATTTGCAACGGTTATAATAATATCAGAAGAGGCAATGCTTTGATAGCGTTCTGTGGCAGGATTAAAATAAGAAAATGTAATAGGGCGAATTGGGTAACTCCCTTTGTATTGGGGGATTACTGTATAGGTTTCAGAAATTGAGCCGCGTATCCCTGAAGCTCTTGTTTGAAGGTTTTCTGAGCGCTCTGGTTCATATACCTCCAGTGTGCTTGGTACTTTTAAACTAGGCAATGTAAGTGTGTTTAAATTTCCGCTACCAGAAACAGTTGCTGTTAATTCAAAAGCCTGGTTAGCGTCCAAGGAATTTTTATTAGTCTGTAGATTAAATTTAAAATCTCCTACGGCACCAGTAAAAGTGTCTGGTTTTCCATCAATTGGCAAGGGTTTTACAGTAATGGATCTTCCTCCAGCAGAGATCGTTTTGTTCACTCGCGCTGAGATGGTTCTTCCAAAAATATTGCGTTTTTTTCCAGGCACATCAATTGGAACATCCAGCGTTAATGGCTCGATATCCAACGCTCCTGTTTTTTGAGGATATAATACCGTAGTTTTTAAAACAACATACCTGTAATCTTCTCCTTGGTATTTTCCTTCAAACACATTTAATTTTTGACTGTCAATGGTTTTACTCCAAAAATCGGCATATCTAGGAGAGTTTATTTCTCGCCATTGACTCGTTATACTTACATCATTAGACACATATAGTTTATAGACAATTGTAATGCGCTCATTAAGGTATGGAGTAGCGTTAGACACCTCAGCAACTAAGTGCACATTATCTTCAGCAACAATTTCTGGATTAATCCCCTCGCCATTTGAGGGGGTTCTTACCGCTGGGGTAACCAACAGGCGTATAGGGTTTGTTTTATAAGTTTGGCCAGAAACTTTAATAGACGCTGGGCCAACGCGCACATTTCCTTGTTTTAGTGGTGATAAGAAATAGGAATATGTTTTTGAGTAGGTACGTTTTCTATTGATGTAAGAATTACTTATAGACTGATTGGGGCCTCCTACTATTCTAAAACCGTCAAAACTCGGAGGATTAAAATCATCTCCATCTGCATTCATGACAAAGTCTATACGTACCCGTTCATTAAGCCCTAGTTTCTTGCTGCTCGCTTTTGCCATAAAAGTAACTTGAGCTTGCGAGGTGAAGGCAAATAACACAACCGAAAGAATAAACAATATGTGTTTGCTTTTCATCATTTTACCAATCTTTTTCAGATTTTACCTTTGCTCCTTTTTGTTTTTTTGCATTGATTTTATCTTGGACTTTCTTTTCTTCATTATTCATAGACTCCAACAAGTTTTGCACCTCCTGAGGAGATAGTTTTCCTGGAACAGGTTGCTGCTCTTGTTGATCTGCCTTGCCTTGTTCATCTTTAGGGTCTTCAGGCTGGTCTGGGCTTCCCTTATCATCTTGTTGATCACCCTCTTTATCTTTATCTTCTTGGTCCTCTCCCTCTTGCTGCTCAGAATCATCTTTGTCGTCCTGGTCTTGTTTGTCTTGATCGTTTTGCTTGTCTTTTTGATCTTCCTTACCCTGATCGTCTTTTTGATCTTGATCTTTATTTTCATCATCACCGCTTTCCTGTGGTGGGTTTTTCTCTAGCATGTCTTTTGCCAGGGCTAAATTATATCTGCTTTGATCGTCGGTTGGGTTGTTTCGAAGCGCATTTTTATAAGCCTCAACAGCACTTGTGTAGTCTTTTTTATTCATCAATGCATTCCCTAAATTATGAAATGCTTGGTGGGCCTCCCCCTTTGAAGTAGCATTGGTTGCTGCTTTCAAAAATCTAGCAAGGGCTTCATCATTTTTGCTGTTTTTATAATAGGCGTTTCCAAGATTGTAGTTTCCTGTTACCTTTTTTTCTTGGATAGCAATTGCTTTTCTATAAGCAACTTCACCCGTAACAAATTGGTTTCTCTGCATGCCCTCAGATCCTTTACTTAGATATTCTGCTGCTTCTTTTGTGTCTTTTTGAATTTGGTCTAAGGCTGGTGTTTGTCCTTGAGCAGAAAACACAGACCCTATAAAAACTAAATACATGCAGAGACTCCTTAGCTTTTTACTCTTTTGGCTGTAGGGTGTTATTCCGGGTACTATGTTTGCTGAAATATGCTTCACGACACTTTTTTTTGTTGGTTAAACAAATTGAGTTTGTTGATCCATTTTGTTTTGCGCTCCAAGAAGAAAACATCTAGTATTAGAAACAATAAAGCACCCGCCAAAAACCACTGAAACTGATCCTTAAAATCTGAAAACTGTTTTGAATCAAACTCCTTTTTATCCATGCCTCCTAAAATGTTTTGCACCTGTTCTACGACTTCTTTTGTGTTGGTTCCATCAATATATTGCCCTTGTGCTGCCGCTGCTATTTCTTGCAGAGATGCTTCATTTAAACGTGTGATAACAACCTTGTTATCTTGATCTCTTTTGTATGATTGAACCACACCATTTCGCTTTATGGGTATTCTGTCTCCTTGTTTAGTTCCTACTCCAATGGTATAAATTTTAATTCCTTTTTCATTTGCCTGGGCAGCAATACTGGCATAATCTCCTTCATGATCTTCACCGTCACTGATGATAAAAAGTACTCTATTTTTTTGGTCAACATCATTATAATACGTCTCTGCCATTTGTATGGCCTGTGTCATGGCGGTTCCTTGAGAGCTCACCATATTGGTGTTCATGCCAGATAAAAAAAGACGTGCCGATGAAAAATCTGTGGTAATAGGCACTTGTGGAAACGCACTTCCTGCATAGCCTATAATACCAATTCTATCACCTGCAAGGGTGCTGATAATCTGGCGAACCAGCTGCTTTGACTTCTCTAAACGGTTGGGAGCAATGTCTTCTGCCAACATACTTCTGGAAACATCTAATGCAAACACTACATCAACGCCCTCTCGCTTTACCGTTTCAAGTTTCGTTCCAATTTTTGGATTTACCAAAGCAAACCCCATACATGCCAATGCCAACAAGGTAAGCAATAGCTTTAAAAATCCTTTAAATATAGATTGATCGGGGCTTAAAACTGCCAGCAAGGTAGTATTTGCAAAAGTATGCTGGGCTCTTTTTTTCCATACCCAGACCAATAAGTACAACAATAACACAGCCGGTATGGCTAGTAGTGCATAAAAATAAATAGGTTCTTCTAGTTGATACATAGTTTAAATAAAACTTCTAAATAAGGTGTAACGCAAGATTAATTCAAACAAATATAAGCACAAGGCCAAAAGCACCCAAGGGCGATACAGCTCTGTGTAATTAGTATATTTAAACTCTTCTATATCTGTTTTTTCAAGTTCATTGATTTCGGTATAAATCTCTTCTAGCTTTGTGTTACTGGTGGCTCTAAAGTATGTCCCCCCTGTTGTTTTTGCAATTTCTTTTAAAAGAGCTTCATCAATCTCTACTTGTTGCATCCCGTATTGAAAACTTCCATCTGCTCTTATTCCAATAGGGCTTTGTGCCATTCCATTAGTTCCTAAACCAATAGTGTACACTTTTATTTCAAATTCTTTGGCAAGCTCACTTGCTATTTTTGGATCTATAAAGCCTGTATTATTTACTCCATCTGTTAATAATATAATTACCTTGCTTTTAGCACGACTCTCTTTTAGCCTATTTACTGCTGTTGCTAATCCAGAACCAATAGCGGTACCGCCCTCAATTATGGTGTTGTATTCAATGCTTTTTAAAGAGGCTAGCACAATGTTTTTATCACTCGTTAAAGGGGTTTTAGTATAGCTTTCTCCAGCATATTCTACAAGGCCTATACGGTCTGTGATGCGGTCTCTAATAAAGCCTGCCGCTACACTTTTTAATGCTTTTAATCTATTTGGCTTTAAATCTCTTGCCAGCATACTTGCCGAAACATCAATTGCAATCACAATATCTATTCCTTTATTATTAACTATTCTTGTGGTTTGATCAACGGTTCTAGGTCTTGCCATAGCAACAATAACGGCAGCTAATGTGAGCAAGCGTAAGAAAAACAATAATGGGCGCAATCTAGCCAACCAGTTCTTGGAGGTTTTAAATCCTTTGATACTTGATATTTTAAGGGCTGCTGTTTGTTTGTTTCGCTTCATAAAATACCACAGTGCAACAACCGGAAGTAGCAACAACAACCAGAATAACTGAGGATTTACAAATTCAAAATTATTGAGCATTTTGTGGTGGTTTTTTATTTTGACCTTCTTTTTGAATTGGCACCTCTATAGAATTAATAATTCTGTCTTTTATTTGGTTGGCGTAGGCTACATCTCTTTCAAAAACAACGCAAACCATCTGGATTGCAGTGCCTTGTTGAAACAATAGCATTTCATAGGTCATTTTTTCTTCAGAAATTTTACCGTTGGGTAATTTAAGGTTAAAGTCACCAAAAGCTTTTACTCCGTTCACCCCCTCTTTTGAAGAAAAAGACTCGCGTTTTACCACCAAATTTAATGCCCCTGAGTCTTCTAGGATCTCTAATGCCTGCTCAATAGCGGCATCTAGATTAATACCCTGCTCCTGTTGGTTTGTCTGGTCGTTTACTTTTGTAACTGAAAGTGAAACATATAAGGCATCTCCAATGGTACCGTACCTAAAAAGACTCGCTGGAGAAACTCCCTTTAAAGTGTCTAAAGGGATAACTCTTTCTTGCCTAACTAGTATTTCTGGCGTTTCAATAATAAGTCCGGGAGCACCGTATTGGCTTTTATACCATCTTCCTTCTAAGGAGTCTTTCAAAGAATTGCCAAAAACAGTCTCTTTTAAAGTGCCAAACCCATAAAGACTTGAAAAACCAGCAGCAGCAATAAATAGAAAAAGCATAATACTTGATCCAAGCACTACTATTTTCTTGCGAAGCTTCTTTTTTTGTAATGTCTCTTGATACAATACGTCTTGCAGTAATTCCTCTTGTGTAGGTTCTGGAATAGCTTCATGGGTGTTGTTAATAATTTCTTCAACCGTTGTTCTATCTGCTTGTGCTTGCCCAGAGCCTTGTTGCATTTTGGCAAATTTTACTAAATCTGCTCGTTTTAAAATAGTGTCTAAGTTTTGTATGTCTCTTATTTCAAAATCAAAATTTCCTTCTCTTTTTAATGTGTTGAGTCCATCTATCAACTCCTCTGTTGTGCTCTCTAAAGCTGTATCATCTACTTCTCTATCAAGATATTTTTTTACAATTTCGGTTAATAAAGAATAGTATTCTTTAGAATTGTTTTGCACAAGGTAGCGAGTGCTGTCTAATTCTTTTAATGCTACAATAGCTTCCTCATAGGGAGGTAATTGTTTTTCTGCTTCGGCTTTTTTCTTCCTGCGCCTTACAGCATACCACACTCCAGCTGCAAAAAGCGCCAATAAAAGCATCCAATATAAGGTGTTGGGTACTTGAAATGGAGGTTCTTCTACTACAACTGCCGCCTTAATATCAAACATTTTTTGCTTGGTGGTATCAACCACTACGTCCCGAACCTCAACTACAATAGAATCAGAAAGAAAAAATGTGTTATTGAAAATAATTTTTTGTCTTGGTATGGTGTACCTTCCAGAATCAAACTGAGTGAGCCCGTATTGTTTTCTGTACTTTATTTTTGAACGGGTGTAGGTTGTGTCTGTGGCATACCGCGCTATAACTTCGAGGGGCAAAAAACTTTGTTGGTCTGGAAACACAACCAAATCTATAGAATCTGCCTCTATTTCAAATTGTATACGAAGCTCTTCTCCAATTTTAATAGCTGTTGTATCAACCTTAGTTGTTACTTGTGCTGTTGCTGAAAAACAAAGCAAAAATAACAATAGCACTACTGCTTTGGTGCATTGATGTTTTAATAGCTGTATGTAATGTATGGTCTTCAATAGTTGTTTATTGTTTTGTTTAAGCGCCGTTACTTGCTGCTATCTTCTTTTAAAATACCCTAATAATTTCTTTACATAACTTTCATCTACTCTACAGGCAATGGTTCCAGCACCGCTTTTGGAAAACGCATCTTGATAATAAGCAACGCGATCTTTATGATAGCTCTCGTAGTGATTACGAACCGCTTTAGATCCCGTATGAACCAAGATAGACTCTCCTGTTTCTTTATCTTCCATTTGTACCATTCCTAGATTTGGCATGGTCTGTTCTCTTGTGTCATAAACTCGTATGCCAGTTACATCGTGCTTTCTGGCAACAATTTTAAGGGTGTCTTTATAGCCATCTGTAATAAAATCTGAAAGCACAAAAACAATAGCCTTCTTCTTCATAACATTGGTGAGATATTTAAGGGCTTGACTTAAATCTGTCTTTTTACTCACCGGTTTAAACTCTAATAATTCCCTAATAATTCTAAGAATATGAGTCTTTCCCTTTTTTGGTGGCACAAACAATTCTATCTGATCTGTAAATAAAATAATACCAACTTTGTCATTGTTCTGCATCGCAGAAAAGGCAAGTGTCGCTACAATTTCAGTAATGATTTCATTTTTAAACTGGGTGTCTGTTCCAAAAAACTCAGATCCACTAATATCTGCCATAAGCATTAAAGTAAGCTCTCGCTCTTCTTCAAAAACTTTGATGTGAGGCTCATTGTACCTTGCTGTTACATTCCAGTCTATGTTTCTTACATCATCCCCATATTGATATTGGCGTACTTCACTGAAAGTCATCCCGCGGCCCTTAAAGGTACTGTGGTACTCTCCACCAAATACGTGGTCGCTTAAACGACGTGTTTTGATTTCAATTTTGCGTACTTTTTTTAAGAGTTCTTTAGTATCCATTGTATTGGTAACAGCGGGGGAGTTTTGATGCAAGCATGCCTTTAAATTTAAAAGGGCTAGGGCGTCGTGTTTATTGTGGTTTTAATTACAAAACAAAGCATCTTGTTATGGCACTTCGATAACATTAACAATCTTGTTGATTATATCTTCTGTTGTTACATTTTCTGCTTCTGCCTCATAGGTGATCCCTATTCTATGTCGAAGCACATCATGAACCACTGCACGTACATCTTCTGGCACTACATAGCCTCTTCGCTTAATAAATGCATAACACTTTGCAGCAACCGCAAGATTAATACTACCACGAGGAGAGGCTCCATTACTTATAAGCGGTGCTAGTTCTGACAGTTTATAGTTTTCTGGAGTACGTGTTGCAAAGATGATGTCTAAAATATATTTTTCTATTTTTTCATCCATATACACTTCTCGAACCGCACTTTGTGCGCGTAAAATTTGTTCTACAGTAACCACAGGGTTGATTTGCTCAAATCCTCCTTTAAGATTTTGACGAACAATTAATTGCTCATCTTCTAAGCTTGGGTATTTTATAACCGTTTTTAACATAAACCTATCTATTTGAGCTTCTGGTAAAGGATAGGTTCCTTCTTGCTCAATAGGGTTTTGTGTTGCCATTACTAGAAATGGTTTGTCTAAAACAAATGTTGTATCACCAATGGTAACCTGCTTTTCTTGCATGGCCTCTAATAGTGCAGATTGTACTTTCGCGGGGGCTCTATTGATCTCATCTGCCAATACAAAATTAGCAAAAATAGGACCTTTTTTTATGCTAAAGTCATTGTCCTTCATGTTGTATATAAGGGTACCAACTACATCTGCTGGAAGTAAATCTGGTGTAAATTGCACACGGCTAAAACTGCCGTGTACTGCTTTAGAGAGGGTGTTAATCGCTAATGTTTTTGCTAGTCCAGGGACCCCTTCCAAAAGGATGTGACCTTGACCAAGTAAGCCAATAAGCAATCGTTCAATCATGTGTTTTTGACCCACAATTACTTTATTCATTTCCATGGTGAGAATGTCTACAAAAGCACTTTCTTTCTCAATTTTCTCGTTCAATGCGCCAATATCTGTGGGCGTAGCTGTTTGTTCCATAGTCCTATTTTATAATCTAAATTATGTTAATCCATACCTAGTAAAAATACCTAGCGCTGCTAGTGTAAAATTAGGTAGTATTGCTCATCAATACTAAGGACGAAATTTTAGTAAGCACGTTACGTAAAATATCGTTTTTTTTCTAAGGGTTAAATGTAAGGGAACTAATGCTTGAAGTCAAGTTTCTTAATAAAATTTTAAGACTGTTTTTATAACTTTTAGCTTGTACATTTGTAAATAATAATTTCTGAAATGATCTAGCATTCACCTTTGCTGTATTTTTAAACCTTTCGCATGCGTTTGTTATTTCAGTCTTGCTGTCTCTTATGAAAAAAACTGCTCTTATTACAGGTGCCACCTCAGGAATTGGACGTGCTACTGCTACTCTTTTTGCAAAAAACAACATCAACCTTGTCTTGTGCGGAAGACGCCAAGAACGATTAAAGGCTATTGCCGCAGAATTATCAAAACATACAGAAGTGCAAACACTCACTTTTGATGTGCGTGACAAGGATAGCGTTAAAGCGCTGCTTACAAACCTTCCCAAAGGCTTCGATACCATTGATATTTTAATTAATAATGCAGGTAATGCTCATGGCCTAGATGCTATTCAAAATGGATCTATAGACGATTGGGATGCCATGCTAGATATTAACGTGAAAGGATTGTTGTATGTTAGTAAGGCCATTATTCCGCAAATGATTGCTAATAGTTCTGGACATATCATTAATATTGGATCGACTGCAGGAAAAGAGGTATACCCAAATGGCAATGTATATTGTGCTAGCAAACATGCTGTAGATGCAATAAATCAAGGTATGCGTCTAGATTTAAATGGAACGGGTATTAAAGTAGGCTCCATTAATCCTGGATTGGTGGAGACAGAGTTTAGCAAAGTACGCTTTAAACAAGACACAGACCGCGCACAAAAGGTATATCAAAATTTCACTCCGTTAAAACCAGAGGATGTTGCAGATGTTATCTATTTTGCAATTAGCAGACCGCCACATGTAAATATTGCAGATTTAACGGTCATGTGCTTAGATCAGGCCTCTTCTACCATTGTAAATAAGAGTTAATTACTGTATTACAATTTCATCAATAAAAGTCCACGCTTTATTACCCGCTCCTTGCAGGCCATCTGGAATAATGCCGTAGCTGGGAATAGAGATCTTAATAAAAGAAGTAGTTACACCTACCCCAAGGTTCACATCCAAAATTGTTTGATCGGTACCTGGAAGATTAACTTTTTGTAGTATCCCATAATCGGTTTGAATTTCAATCTCTTTAGGAGCATACAGCCACTGCCCATTGGCATTATAAAAACGTGTGCTTATTTTAGAAATTTCTGTAGGTTCTGGAAATGTTATGGTAATCTCCAAATCATCGCCCCAAAAGCCCAGCCATTCTTTATCACCAAAACGAGTATTACTTCCCCATACGCCGTTAATTAAAGCCTTAACCCCACCTGCGCCATAGGCTGGATGTGGCGCAACATTCACAGCTACTGTTGCCTTTATAGCCTTATGATACTTAATCGTGTCTGAAAAACTTCGCCCTACTGGATTTTTATTTTTATAAACTTGCCCTTTTATAGTAGCATCTGTAGAAACAATAAATGGTTTGATGTATGTTTGTTCCAAGGCATTGTTAACGCTGTATTTTATTTGTTTTCCTGCAGTAGGAGTGCTTAGCTCATAAAATACTTGCCCTTCTTTTTTTACAACCGTCCCTTCTAAATCAAAAAGATGATTGGCGTAGTTTATACCTTTAGCATCAAGCCTCTCTAGGTAGGGTTCTAGTCGTGATAAGAAACTACTGTACTCTTTATCTAAATCTGAGGTAGCACCTGTCCAAACTACTTCACTCATCGCTAATATTCTTGGAAATGCCATATACATTACTTGATCTGGAGTTTTCATGTACTCTGTCCATATGTTGCCCTGAGCTCCTAATACATGTTTGGAAGCATCTGTGCCCTGAAGCGCCTTAGGTATTGGATTAAAACCATAGACTTTTTTTAAGGGTAAATATCCTCCAATAGCAGTAGGTTCATCATCATAGGTTGCTTGATAATAATCGAAATAAGCATGCGATGTAGGGGTTAATATAACATCATGCCCTTGCTTTGCTGCCGCTACTGCGCCTTGGGTACCTCGCCAAGACATTACCGTTGCATTGGGCGCCAAGCCTCCTTCTAAGATTTCATCCCAACCAATGATTTTTTTTCCTTTTTTGTTGATGTGCATCTCTATTTCTTTGATGAAATAACTTTGCAGGCCGTGTTCATCTCCCAATGCTTTTTCTTTTATTAATGCTTGGCAATGCGCACACTTTTTCCAGGCAGTTTTTGGCGCTTCATCACCACCAATATGGATATACTGGCTAGGGAATAGTGGCATCACCTCATCCAATACATTTTTAAGGAAGGTAAATGTTTCTGGTTTTGGACAATAAATATTCTCAAAAACACCCCATTTTGTGGCTACAGGAACTTGCTCACCACTGCAGCCTAGTTCTGGATAGCCGTGAATTGCTGCCTGCGCGTGGCCAGGTAACTCTATCTCTGGAATGACGCTTACATGATGTTGTTTGGCAAAAGCAACAATTTCTTTGACCTCTTCTTGGGTATAAAAACCTCCATAGCGTTTCCCATCAAATTTTTGTGGCGATTCATTATAATGCCCTATCAAGGTTTCTTCTCGATAGGCTCCTTTACTGGTTAACTCTGGATATTGTTTTATCTCAATGCGCCATCCTTGGTCGTCTGTTAAGTGCCAATGAAATGTGTTCATTTTTAAAGAAGCCAGATGAGCTATATATTTTTTGATAAATTCTTTTGGGAAAAAATGACGTGATACATCTAGGTGCATCCCGCGATATGGAAATGCTGGAGCATCTTGTATTGTGTGAACAGGTATTTTAATTGCGCCAAGCCATGTTGGAGGTTCCTGGTCTAGTTTTGGCGGCAATAACTGTATTAATGACTGTACTGCATAAAAAGCACCAGATGAGCTGTTGGCTTTAATTAAAATTTTATTGGCTAAAACGGCTAAAATATAACCCTCTTTTATAATGGTATTGTCTATTTCAAAAATAATATTTGGAGCATCTATTCTACTCCCTTTTAAGTATTCAACAGCAGCTGTGTTTTTTAAATATGAGCCTAAAAGATGAGATTCATTGTCAAAAACAGCTGGAGCTTGGATGCGTATTTTTTGTGGTATTTCAAAATATCCCTTCCCTACTGTTATTTGCTGTGGCGCTGGAATAATAGCAATTTCATCAACAACCCAAGAGCGTTCTGTATTTTGACAAGCTAGTACGTTAAATAAGATGCATACTAATAAGATGTTTTTCATGGTGTTAGATTGATTCTTTGATGTACGCCGTTTAATGTTTTATATAAAACTCGGTTTGGCAATTCTCTAGTGGTATCTGCGCTTACTTCTTTGGTTTCTCCTGGTAAAAGGTCAAAAAAGTTGTTAGTAAAATGTGCTGCATTATCTGTATATAAATACACGTTTTTTTGTAATGTCTTTGATGTAACTGTGTATATAATCCCTTTTTCTGAAAGAGTTTTAGAAATATCAAGTTGCTCTTTTGGAAGGTCTAAGTTTTTTGGATTTGTAAAATAATGAAGGCTCGTTTTGTTTCCAAAGGTTACCTTTAGCACCATCTGTGAGGGATTTTCCTGAATCCTTGACGCTGTCATAGTATAATGGAAGGCCATCTCACTGCTTAACGTTTTTGTCGTTATAGCAATCTCTTTTCTGTCCAAAACACGTCCTTTAAAATCAAGTAAGGCTACTTTTAAAGTGTCAGAAACGGTTTTAAACGTGTCATTTATTATTGATATTTCAACACCCAAATCTTTGCTTTTTGTTATAATAATAACATCTTCAAAGGCTTCTTTTACCTTATAGTGTAATGCTTTCCAGTTTCCTAAACCATCAATACTAGACCAAGAAACTGCTGGCCAACAATCATTTAGTTGCCAATATAGAGTCCCCATGTTATACGGTTTTGCTAAACGATGTGCTTTAATTCCTCTCGTAATACCATAGGCTTGTAATAATTGACTCACATAGACATAATCTTCATCATTGCTAGGTACAGGGAAGTCTCGTTCCATATATTGTTTAATGAGCTTGAAGCCTCTAGCGTGTTTTTGGTGGCTTTTAAAGCTTGGGTGGTTTAAGTCTATTATGTCTTTCCCAGTAAAGTATTTAATGGTCTGGTAACTGGGAAAGGATTGAAACCCAAATTCACTCATAAATCTTGGTACCTCCTTCTCAAAATGCTCAAAGGGGTAGCCGTCATGCCATACCCACCAATCATGCGCATCTCCTTCAAACTGGTAGCGCGAATCACCACGGCCAAACTTTGGCGAACTCTCCCAATATGAAATGCCAGGATGTAAACTATCTACGACCTTGGGTAAAATATCATTAAAAACCGCTTGGTAACTCTTCCAGATTTCTTGTTTTTGAGCTTCTGTTTTGTCTGCTTGCCAGCCCCAGCGATTCCAGCCTTCACTATTTTCATTATTACCACACCAAAGCGCAATACTTGGGTGATTTCTTAGTCGTTTTACATTATCTATGGCTTCTGCTTTAACATTCTCTAGAAAATCTTTATCTCCAGGATACATAGCACAGGCAAACATAAAATCTTGCCAAACAAGAATTCCTTTTTCATCACATAGCTCATAAAATAAGTCATCCTCATATACACCACCACCCCAAACACGGAGCATATTCATGTTTGCTGCTACCACATCATTCAGTAATTTTTTTCGGTCTTGCGGTTTCACTTCTGCCAAAAATATGTTTTGCGGGATATAGTTGGCTCCTTTCATGTACACCGGTTTTCCATTAAGTTTAAAATAAAACCCTTCTCCGATACTATCTTTTTCAGTAAGCAGCTCTATGCTTCTGAGCCCTATCTTTTTGTTTATGGTTTGTATGACGGTATTTCCTTTTTTTAAGTTGATGGTAAAATCATACAAAAAAGGGTCTCCCAGGTTGTGTGTCCACCAAAGCTTAGGGTTTTTAATCGTGATCGGAAATGTATAGGTGTCTTTTCCGAAAATCTCAAGGGGGTGCTCTATTGTTTTATTTGTAGAATTGTTTATAATTTCAACAGTGTTTTTGTGGAAATCAAAAGTTTCAAATTCAATTTCTGCAGTAAGTGTTGCCTTCTCTTTTGAAATAGCATCTGTTTTAATAAAGGCTTCTGTCATTCTCACTTCGGCATAACTAAATAAAGAAACATCTCGCCAAATACCCATGGTTTTAATTTTAGGCCCCCAATCCCAACCATATTGAAATTGTGGTTTTCGCGAGAATACTCTAGGAGCCTCTGGAAGCTGGTAGTTTAATCTTGCCGCTGCATTGTTCTCTATAGTATCTGGACTGCCTAATGTAATTTCAAGAGTGTTTTCATGTTGTAATATTTTAGAAACATTAAAATCATAGCCTCTAAAAGCATTATCACTTTTAAAGAGTAAGGAGTCATTTAAAACAATCTGGGCATAGGTGTCTAAGCCCTCAAATATTAAAATATGATGTTGTTTCTTTAAAATTTTAGAAGGAACAGAAAATATTTTTTTGTAGGTCCAATCTCGCTGAGAAACCCATTGAATGCTGTCTTCGTTATTTAATAAAAATGGATCTGGAATTTTGCCCAACCTTAGCAAATCTGTTTGCACAGTCCCTGGAATTTGAGCAGGCTTCCAATTTTGAGCACCTGTTTCTACAAATTGCCAATCACTCCCATTGAGAGATTGTACTTTATTTGGCGATTCTTGGCATGCCGTAATGATTATAGTAAATAGTATAAAAAGAGAGATTCTCATGCTACTAAAATAAGCATCTTATTTTCCATACAAATAGTTCTACCATCTAATACGCTAAAATCCTAAAACACAATGATGCATTTCGTCGATTTTATTGAAAAAAAGTGTAAGAATTAATATTTTTGACGTTATTTTTAATTAAAATATACGCTTAAACGCATTAAAAGATCGACTAAAAACATAAATAATAAATTTATTTGTAATTTTTTACAGTAAACGTACTTTATCGATAAAATCACTATTAACAATGCATATAGGAGTTTTTACTCATATTAAATGCTTTAAAAAAGACCAATAACATCGATAAAAGACACAAAATATCAGCTAAAGTGTTTTTGTATGTTGTAATTACTTATATTTGAACCATCATCAGCACCAAATTTGATGAACCCTAAATTATGAAATCATTAAAAACTAACCTACTTGCTATTGTTTTATTAATATCCCTAGCTTCTTGCTCAACAGAGGATATTGAAACAGGAATTACCGAAGATTACACCATTGACCTAAATCTTGCAAAAGAAACAAACTGGGAACTGGCAGAAGATATTTTATCCTTAATAAACGATCACAGAATATCCTTAGGAATGAATATTATTGAAATTGATCAACAACACGCATCTGCCTTTGCAGTAGATCACACAAAATACATGATTGATCTACATGAAATTAATCACGATAATTTCCATTACCGCTCAGAAGCACTTAAATACCAAGGAGCAGAAAAAGTGGGGGAAAATGTAGCCTTTGGATACAGTGATGCCCATAGTGTAGTTACAGCTTGGCTAAACAGCCCAGGTCATAGAAGAACCATAGAAGGTAATTATACACATTCTGGATTTGGCATTATACCAAACAACCAAGGAACGTATTACTTTACACAACTTTTCTATAAACGTTAACACCTACTCACTTAAAGATTAAAACTCCAATAGGTAGCCTGCTCAAGCTATTTTATTAGAGTTTTTTTTTACACTCCTAAATTTGATGTACTTTTATACTGTAACAAAAAAAAGTAACCATGGCAATTCAAAAACCGTTTAATTTAAATCAATGGATTAAAGACAACAGAGCATTACTAAAGCCGCCTGTGGGAAACAAAAATCTATACAAAGAAGCTGGAGATTATATTGTCATGATTGTTGGAGGGCCAAATGCCCGAAAAGACTACCATTACAATGAAACAGAAGAATTGTTTTACCAACTAGAAGGAAATATTCAGGTTCATATACAAGAAGATGGCGTAAAAAAAACCATGGAACTTGGCCCTGGAGATATGTATCTTCATCCAGCCAAGGTGCCTCACTCTCCTGTACGTGGAGATAACTCTATAGGTTTGGTGATAGAGCGTAATAGAAAAAAACTTAAAGGAAATGATGGTTTATTATGGTTTTGTGATTCTTGTAATGAAAAATTACACGAAGTGTACTTCCCACTTAATGACGTAGAAACAGACTTTTTTAAACATTTTAAGGATTTTTACGGTAGTGAAGATTTAAGAACCTGCAATAATTGTAATACCACAATGGAAGTAGACAAAAGGTTTACTAGATAGAAATGAATTATAAAAAAGTCTTTATTTAGGACTTTGCCTTGGGTTATATTCGCTTTGCATGGCTCAAAATCTACCTTATATTTAAGAACAGAACTTCAAAAAACATCTAAAATTCAGCACAATAAAACAGAAAAAGAAAGCCATATTTTACTTTCTTATCAGAGCGATTCTCTCCAAGTTTTTGTAAAAATGAAAAGAGAAATCACCGGCGTGCTCTCTAAAAAAGAGCTTAAAATGTGCGCCTTGGCTATGAAATTTCTATTTCAAAAAAATTAGACTCTCTACAAACCATTGTGATTCAGTATTACCCAAGCGAAGACTCATGCAACAGCAGTGGCAGCAAGTCTTTTGTTAAACAAAAACACAGATGGACTCCCCCGATTTAAAAAGGGTGTGGATTGGTATTTAGACCACAATTAAACAATAGAAACCTTGTTTTTCCCGCTACATTTTAACTGCGGTAGTTTTGTAATTATAAAGCCACGTGGGGGATATTACAGCTATAAATCAGAATACTCTAACACTACATTATTCAAGAATTTAAGTGATTTTTAATAGTATAATTTGGTGTAAATGAAATCTTTAAACACAACGACCATTAATCTTTTTGTGAACGTGAGCAAAATCGTATCTTCGCGCCACAGCCTCAAGGCCTTAATGTTTTGGGCGTGCTAAAGGAAATAGAAATTAAAATACCTAATAAATTCCGCTTGCGGAAAAACAACCTCTGTAACAAAGGGGATAAAAAATAAATTTTATGTCAACAGTAGCAAAAGACTTCGGCATGGACGAAGCATTAAAACAACTAGGGCTTAAGGCCGTAAATCACGGAACCTCAACAGGAAACACATGGTACCCAGGTGGCGAGCAAATTGCTTCGTACTCTCCTGTAGATGGCGCTTTAATTGGTAAAGTAACCGCAACTACAAAAGAGGAATACGAGCAGGTAATTGCAAGTTCTCAAAAAGCTTTTCTGTCTTTTAGAACAATGCCAGCACCTCTTCGTGGTGAAATTGTCCGCCAATTTGGTAATAAATTACGTGAATTAAAAAAGCCTCTTGGAAAGCTTGTTTCTTATGAAATGGGAAAATCATTACAAGAAGGATATGGTGAGGTACAAGAAATGATTGACATTTGTGATTTCGCAGTAGGGCTATCAAGACAATTAAATGGGCAAACCATTCCTTCAGAGCGTCCTGGTCACGTTATGAGAGAACAGTGGCACTCTATTGGTATTGTTGGCATCATCTCAGCATTTAATTTTCCAGTAGCTGTTTGGGCCTGGAATACTGCTTTGGCATGGGTTTGTGGTGATGTATGTGTTTGGAAAGGAAGTGAAAAAGCACCCATGTGCTCTGTAGCTTGTCAAAACATCATTGCAGGTGTATTAAAAGACAACAACCTTCCAGAGGGAATCTCTTCTATCATTAATGGAGATTACAAAGTAGGTGAAATGATGACGACAGATACTAGAATTCCATTAATATCGGCAACAGGTTCTACTCGTATGGGTCGAATTGTTGGCGCAAAAGTGGCAGAACGTTTTGGAAAATCATTATTAGAATTAGGTGGAAATAACGCTATTATTATTACCCCTACTGCAGACCTTAAAGTTGTTGTCCCCGGAGCTGTTTTTGGAGCCGTTGGAACTGCAGGACAACGTTGTACCTCAACAAGAAGATTGATTATTCACGAAAGTGTTTATAATAAAGTAAGGGATGCTATTGTTGGAGCATACAAACAAATTATTATTGGTAACCCACTGGATGAAAATAATCATGTAGGCCCATTAATAGATGTGGATGCAGCAAACACATACTTAGCCGCCATTGAAAAAGCAAAAGCCGAAGGAGCAAACGTACTTGTAGAAGGGGGTGTTTTAGAAGGTCCAGGATTTGAAAGTGGTTGTTACGTAAAGCCAGCAATTATTGAAGCTGAAAATAGTTTTGAGATTGTACAGCATGAAACATTTGCTCCTATTCTTTATTTGATGAAATATACAGGTGAGGTTGAACAGGCTATAGAAATGCAAAATGGAGTTGCACAAGGACTATCATCTGCAATCATGACTAACGAATTGAAAGAGGCAGAGAAATTCTTGTCATTTGCAGGTTCAGATTGTGGTATTGCCAATGTAAATATTGGTACTAGTGGCGCTGAAATAGGCGGTGCTTTTGGTGGTGAAAAAGAAACTGGCGGAGGACGTGAAAGCGGTTCAGATGCTTGGAAAGTGTATATGAGAAGACAAACCAATACGGTAAACTATTCAGATGAGCTTCCACTTGCTCAAGGAATCAAGTTTGATTTATAAGCACTAACGCTTCTTTGTTTTACACATACTAAATAAAGCTCTAGAGGATCTAAATTGTTCCTCTAGAGCTTTTTTAATTACGCCCTTTTTCTTGAGGGTACAAGGAATATACAGGGTCGCTTTGCCAAAACTCTTTTGTTGATATCTCTAGCACAGAAATACGCCCTTTAAATGCGGCTCCAGTATCAATATTCCAAACATTTGCATAGCAAGTAGGCACTGTTTTCCCAATTTTAGTGGTAGGAGTATGGCCTATATATATTTCATTAAATTGTAAGAACCGCTTTGGATATCGATTGCTTTTTATGGAAAGAGAAGGGTCTAAACTACATGCGGTTTCCCACAATGTTCTGTCCCAGTAAACAAAATGAGGGTAAAACTCATTCTTAGGCCCTGCTTGATTGGTAAATCCTGCATGGACAAACAATCTGTTTTGTGGGTCTATATAGTAATTGTGTAGTTTTTCTAGAAATGAAATATGGGCGCTCTTTTGATCCTGTGAGACTTTTTTATAACTCTCTATGGTAGAAGCTCCACCATGGTTAACCCACAAAGGGTTTGTGTCGTTTATTGTTAAATAGCGATGTACGAGGTAGTCGTGATTTCCTCGTAAAAAAATACACGTGTGTGTACTACTTAAAGTCATTAAAAATGAAATAACTGCAGCAGAATCACTCCAGCCATCTCCATAATCACCCAAAAAAATTAGGGTGTCTTTTTTTGAAATATCTGCGCGCTGCAATACTTGCTGCAAGGCCTTTAGGCCGCCATGGATATCACCGATAACCAATGTTCTTGTTGGGGGAATCATTCTGTGTTATATTTAAGTTTTCGAAGAATTCGAACAGACTCTTTAAATGAGGCGTACACACCTTCAAAGGGTTTTAAAAGTGGTTTTGCTGCTATTAATTTTTCTTTTGCTTGTGTAAAACCATTGAGATAAGAAATAAGATAGGTAGCAGGAAGTTGCTTTAAGTCCTGGAGTTCATTTAGGCCTAATGGAATGTTTTTTTTTAGCTTCCTTAGCAAAGCATTATTTGTATTTTGAATGTGATGTAATGTTTCCTTATTGTATTGTGGCGGTGTAAACAATAGTGTCGCATCTATTTGATACAATCCATTTTCTTGAAACGTAATTCGAACTTCCTCAAGAGGGTAGTATTTGTCTTGGTTGTTTAGTCCTAATAGTACATATTCTGTAATTACAAACTCGTCATCGGTACAGTGGATGCGCACCTCATCAAGGGCAGAATAAAACAAGCGCACTTGTTCATTAACAAGCGCAATTTCTACTCTAGAATAGTAGGTGTTCCCTTTAATAATTTTAGCAACTCCAGCCCAACATACCACAAAAAGTTCTTTAAATACTTTGTACTGAGCATCTAGGTCTTTGTGGCGTTTATTGGTAAAGTCTATAACCCCGTCAAGGGTGTGTTTTATGTTGTTTTTTGCTTTGTTTTCAATAGCTTTTACAAGCGCACTATTTATATCTTTAATCTCAATATCAAAATCTTTAGGCATCGAGATACTGCCATCTCTCAAAAAAACAGTTCCTCCCCAGTATTTCCAGATGTTTTTACGCAGTGATGTGATCTCTGCATTGGGCCGTATGGTTACCAAACCAACAACTTTATGAGGCGGTAAGGTAGGAAACGCAACATTTTCATAGGTGATAATTGGAGCATTTGTAAGATAGGCGTTGATCAGGTTTTGGATCTTACTATCATCAAAAAAATCAACCCCCCTAATTTCATTGGTAGCATCTTCAACACCAATTACAATAAAGCTGTTGTTGGCTGGGTTGCTATTGCTTAATGCGCAAATGTGTTTTAAAAACTTAGCCTTCCCCTCCTTGTTTGATAGATCTATTTTACGCTTTTTATCATAAAAACTACTCTCATCATTATGAGCCAGTAGATTTTTAATAAGAAGTCGTTTATTAATCATGGTATGCTCACGATGCGGTGAGGGCGCTTTTAAAAAGAATCTTTAGTATCCTAGCTTTAATCTCACACGCTGCAATACAGCATTAGCCACTTGAGTTGCTTTGCCAGCTCCTACCTCAAGGGCAGCATCAATAAGGTGTGTGTTTTCCATAAAATGTATATAGCGCGTTCTAGGAGCATCAAATTTGGTAAGAATTAATTCGTACAAGGCCTGCTTTGCATGACCGTAGCCATAGTTACCACCTTCATAATTAGCTTTCATTTGAGTGATTTCAGCCCCACAGGCTAGTAAAGTATAAATAGCAAAACAATTACAGCTGGCCCAATCTTTAGGTGCTTCTAATGGAGTGCTGTCTGTCTCTATTTTCATGACCTGCTTGCGCAATTGCTTTTGAGGTAAAAAAATATTAATAGTATTGTCTCTAGACTTGCTCATTTTATGACCATCAAGTCCTGGAATTAATTTGGTGTTTTCTTGAAGGGTTGCTTCTGGCAAAACGAATGTTTCTCCAACTTGCGCATGAAATCTAGAAGCCACATCACGAGTCATTTCTATGTGCTGTAATTGATCTTTACCAACGGGAATAAACTGCGCATCATATAACAATATATCTGCCGCCATAAGCATTGGGTAGCTAAACAGGCCTGAGTTTACATCCTCTAGTCTTCCAGATTTATCTTTAAAAGAATGTGCTAATGTAAGGCGTTGATAAGGGAAAAAACAACTTAGATACCATGACAATTCGGTAACTTGAGGAATATCGCTTTGACGGTAAAAAACAGTTTTCTCTACGTCCAAGCCAAAGGCTAACCAAGTAGCGGCAGTACTGTGAGTGTTTTCACGCAATACTTTAGCATCCTTAATTTGAGTAAGGGTATGTAGATTAGCGATAAATAGAAAGCTGTCATTTTTTGGGTTGTTTGCCATTTCAATAGCAGGCATAATGGCCCCTAATATATTCCCTAAATGCGGGGTTCCTGTGCTTTGTATTCCTGTAAGTATTCTTGACATAGTGCTGCCCTCTAAAAAGGTTGTTTCTTTAATATTACACAAAGTTAATCCTTTTCATGTTATTAGGTAATTCAAATTGGTATTTTTGGAACTTATGAAAATAGTAACATATCCACTTTTCTTTTTGTATCGGATTTGGTTTTATGCCCTTATGGCTATTCCAATCTTGGTTATGTTCCCTTTTTTACTCCTTAGCACACTAAAGCAAGCGTGGTATCCTGCCTTTTTTAAATTGGCAAGAATCTGGGCTACTTTTATTTTATATGGAATGGGCTTGATCCCGAAAATTGAAAGAGGAGAACGCTATCAAAAAGGAGAAAGCTATATGTTTGTTTCAAACCACACCTCTATGACAGACATTATGTTGATGCTGTATGTTACAAAAAATCCTTTTGTGTTTGTCGGCAAAAAAGAATTAAGCAAAATTCCTCTTTTTGGCTTCTTTTATAAACGCAGTTGTATTTTAGTAGATAGAAATAATCCCAGAAGTCGTAAAGAAGTCTTTGATAGTGCTCAAAGAAGATTGAATCAAGGCTTGAGTATTTGTATTTTCCCAGAAGGAGGAGTGCCCGATGACACAACTATTGTTTTAGATACTTTTAAAGATGGGGCTTTTAGACTAGCGATAGAACATCAAATACATATAGCGCCAATTGTATTTCATGACAATAAGAAACGGTTTTCTTATCAATTTTTTAGTGGATATCCCGGGAGATTAAGAGTTAAAACGCTATCGTTTATTGCTACAAAGGGAAAGACTCTAGATGATAAGCGCGCCATTAACAAACAAACTAGAGGTGTTATTCTCCAAGAGCTGGAACATCCTAGTGTATAAAAAAACCCCTCACAAAAATGCAAGAGGCTTTTACTGTATATCCTTTTTAATTAAGGCTCTATTTTTGTGTCTTCCTCTTCAGATGGCTCTTTAGAGGCGTCTTTAAATTCTTTAATTCCGCTTCCAAGACCGCGCATTAATTCTGGTATTTTTCTACCACCAAACAATAGTAAAATTACTACTGCGATTAATACGATTTGAGGCCAACCAATGACTAAGAAAAATGCTAATGCTACCATAATACTATATTTTATAAAACAAAGGTAATAAGAAATCCTTAGATTATTCGTTTTGTATTGAACAATACCTATGTAAGCAACATGGTTTATTTTATATTTGTGGTTTACGATACACATTTGATGGGGGACAAAGAAAACAGATCTAATAAAATTAAAAAGAAACTCTTACATAAGTACCGTTTTGTGGTGCTTAACGAGGAGACTTTTGAAGAGCGTTTTTCTTTCAAACTAAATAGGCTTAATGTATTTGTATTTAGCACGCTATTTGCTATTTTCTTAGTTGTTATTACTGCTATTATTATTGCTTTCACTCCTTTAAGAGAGTACATCCCTGGATACTCTTCAACTTCTTTAGAGAAAAAAGCCACAGAGCTATCCTACAAAACAGATTCTTTACAAAATATTATTAATGTAAATAAACAATACCTAAACTCGATACGCAAGGTGTTATCTGGAGATGTTGAAAAGGTGAATTTTAATAAAGATTCGATCCTTGAATTGGCAAGAACAGAAGTAGCTCTTATTGACTTCACCCCCTCTAGACAAGACTCATTATTACGTGAAAAAGTAGCACAAGAAGACAAATACAATCCATTATTAAACGCCACCGAAATAGGTGTGGTGTTTTTTGCCCCAGTAAAAGGAACAATCTCTGAAGGTTATAATCCAGAGCTTAAACACTTTGCCCTTGATGTTGTTACGGTTAGAAATGCCCCTGTAAAAGCAGCGGCAGACGGCACTGTTATCTTTGCGGGATGGACTCCAGAAACGGGTAATGTTATTATTTTAAAACACATAAACAACACAATAACTGCTTATAAGCACAATGCTTCACTAAGTAAAAACCAAGGAGATATTGTAAAGGGGGGTGAAGTTATTGCTACCGTAGGGAACACTGGTGAGTTAACCACGGGGCCTCATTTACATTTTGAATTGTGGAGAGAAGGGTATCCTGTAAACCCTCAAGACTTTATTGATTTTGATTAAACTAAAAACTACAACGCGTGTCACTAAAAGCTATCGGTGCTAAAATATTTGCAAAAATTGCAGTACGCCAAATCAATCAATGGGCTTCTAGCCCTGTAGAAACCCAAGAGAGGGTATTTAAAAATTTAATAGCCACGGCTAAAGACACCGTTTTTGGAAAAGATCATGGTTTTGCTGAAATAGCATCACACCAAGACTTTATTGCTAAGGTGCCTGTGCGGGATTATGAAGCTTTGCGCAGTTATGTGGACCGCGTTGTAGCAGGAGAAGAAGACATCATTTGGCCTGGAAAGCCTTTATATTTTGCCAAAACCTCTGGGACAACCTCTGGAGCAAAGTACATTCCCTTAACAAAAGAGTCTATGCCAACGCACATCGCAGCGGCTCGTAATGCTATATTATGTTATATCCATGAAACAGGAAATGCGAGTTTTGTAGATGGGAAAATGATTTTTCTTCAAGGCAGCCCAGAAATGACAACACAAAATGGTATTGGCCTTGGAAGACTCTCTGGAATTGTAGCACATTATGTCCCTAAATACCTCTTAAAAAATAGGCTCCCCTCCTGGGAAACCAATTGCATAGAAGACTGGGAGACCAAAGTAGATGCTGTTGTAAAAGAAACCAAGAATGAAGACATGACCGTAATAAGCGGCATCCCACCATGGGTACAAATGTATTTTGAAAAATTAACCGAAGTTACTGGCAAAAAAACAGGAGACCTCTTCAAGAACTTCCAGCTTTTTATCTACGGGGGAGTCAACTTTGAGCCGTATCGCGCAAAGTTTGAAGCCTTGATTGGGAGAGAAGTACCTAGTATAGAGTTATTTCCGGCTAGTGAAGGTTTTTTTGCTTTTCAAGATAGCCAGGCTAAAAAAGGGATGCTTTTACAATTAGATAGTGGTATTTTTTATGAATTTGTTGAAGCAGATCATTTTTTTACCGAACATCCAAAAAGGCTTACCGTGGGGGAAGTACAATTAGGCATAAACTATGTGTTGCTTATTTCAACCAATGCAGGGTTGTGGAGCTATAATATTGGTGACACCGTTGAGTTTACCTCCCTAAAACCCTACCGTATTATTGTTACGGGACGCATCAAACATTTCATTTCTGCCTTTGGTGAGCATGTTATCGGAAAAGAGGTAGAAACCGCCATGAAAAAAGCTATGGATGCTTGTGGGTTTTCTATTTCAGAATTTACAGTGGCACCGCAAACCAATCCAAAAGAGGGAGAGCTAGCATACCACGAATGGTTTATAGAGTTTGAAAACACAGAACATAACCTCAATAAGATCGCCGAGAAACTAGATGCCGCTTTGCAAATTCAAAATAGCTACTACAAGGATTTATTAGACGGAAATATGCTACAACCCCTTAAGATTAGTGCCCTTCAAAAAGGGGCCTTCCAAGGCTATATGAAGTCACAAGGAAAATTAGGCGGTCAAAATAAAGTGCCTAGGCTCTCTAATGATAGAAAAATTGCTGATGGACTAAACGCCTATAAGCTAACAGCCCTTTAATAGCAAGTGTTTACTGCTAAATTATAAAACACTTCATGGCTTTAAATCGTTTGTGTTTTAGAAGAAATGTTAAAAAAAAACTCGTTTCAATTTTATCAACATTTGTTGCCCAAAAGAATATGTTATCTTTGTGGGTATGACAAAACCAAAATCACATACAAGATCTAGAGCTCAAGAAAGCACAGGAGCTATCGAGCGGTTATACATTACCATGCGCCACCTCTTTAACAGAGGCTTCTACAAACCAATGGGCGTCTCTGGAGAATCTTTACGTGAAGCACTTCTTACACTTCGACCAGAAATTTATGGCACTATCGCTGAAGAAAAATCTGAACTACAAGGATTACTATACGTTATCGATAGATTACCATACGGCATAGAAGAGTGCAGGTACATCAACCTTACCAGTGATGAGGGATATAAAAATTCTCATTTCACTCCTATTATTCCTGCCAAAAGAAGACGAAACTGTTACCGTATCGACCAAGAGCAGATGAATATTGAGGTCACTAGAGGGCGTTCAGAAATCTATGACATTCTTACTCACCTTACTTTTTTATACATAGAGTCTCACAAAATTATGCGTCAAGTAGTTATTAATGACGGTAAAGATGTTAATAGAGACTGGAAAAAACTAGAGCAAGCAGTTCTCAAAAAAGAAACGCTAAGCCAAAAAGAAAAAGAAATTGCCCTTACCCATACCGCCAATTTTTTAGGACGCACTTTTGAAGAAGTTAATGAGGTGTACACCGCTTTTTCTTGTAAAGAGAACGAACACCGTTTTTTGAGCATTATCTATCATTTAGGGAAAGGTGCTATCAATGAAATAGTAGAAAACGAAAAAAGAATTATCACCTTTAGCCCTGTGTTAAGAGAGCGTATAGGGCATCATATTCACGGAGAGCGTTGGGCCTTTAACATTAAAGAAACCCTAAGAAAACAAGAGTTACTAGAGCGGCCCATCCATATTATTAGTGCTAACATGCATAGTGTAATGAATAGTTTGTATGCAGAAAAAGCATTGCCTAAAGAAGCAAAAAAGGGACGCATGCATTTGTATGAACTCTTAAGCGGGGTTAGTAGCAACAAACAACGTGAAAAAACAACACTATTGGCCAAAAAGGAAGGGATGACATTCCTTGAAGACACCAGTGGCACAAATATTAATGTACAAATTTTTGATACTGCAAAGCTAAAATCTTTGCCTTATGGAATGCAACCTTCTAAAAAACAAGCGGCAGACAAGCCTGTAATTATCGTGATGGATTATGCTTTTGGAGAACAAGCCTATGAGACCATGGACGAGCTTTTAAAACCATATGCTACAGATACCAAAACACACTTCTTAAACGTTATATTTATCGGGATCATGGGTAAAGCAGGAATTTTGGCGGGAGGTAAAGGTGATATCATGATTCCATCTGCACATGTATTTGAGGGCACTGCAGATAATTATCCTTTCGACAATAAATTAAAAGTTGCTCATTTTAACAATGATGATGTTGCCGTATGCGAAGGCTCTATGATAAGTGTACTTGGTACGTCTCTGCAAAACAGAGATGTCTTGCGGTTTTTTTTCACCTCAACTTGGAATGTTGTTGGTTTAGAAATGGAAGGTGCTCATTATCAAAAAGCCATACAGTCGGCATCAACCATTAGAGGCAGTATAAGCAACGATGTAAAGGTGATGTACGCATACTACGCTAGTGATAACCCCCTAGAGACCGGGAGCACCTTAGCCTCTGGAGGTCTTGGTACAACAGGTGTAAAGCCAACCTATTTGATAACAGAAAAAATGTTGAAATTAATTCTACAATAGCACTAAAGAGTCTATGACAAATAAAATATTAATTACCGGAGGTGCTGGTTTTATTGGGTCTAACTATGTTGCTTATGTTTTGGAAGATACTCAAGATGAGATATTTGTCTTAGATAAACTCACCTATGCAGGAGATTTAAAAAACCTAGACGTTGTTTCACGTCTTCCAAACTATCATTTTATAGAAGGAGATATTTGTGATGTGACTTTGGTTTCTTCTTTGTTTGAAAAACATCAATTTAATAGGGTGGTTCATTTTGCTGCAGAATCTCATGTAGATAACTCTATAACAAATCCAGGCGCTTTTATTGCCACCAACATTACAGGAACTTTTAATGTGTTGCAAGCTGCATATAAACTCTGGATGGAGGGTCCTAACCTTTTTAAAGAAGGATGTGAGGCGAACCGTTTTTTACATGTTTCTACAGATGAGGTTTATGGAACACTTGGTGCTTCTGGTTTATTTACAGAAGAAACACCGTATGCGCCAAACAGTCCTTACAGCGCCTCTAAGGCCTCTAGTGATTTTATTGTGCGTAGTTATTATCATACCTACGGTATGCCGGTAGTGACTACTAATTGCTCTAACAACTATGGCCCAAACCAACATAAAGAAAAATTAATCCCTACCATTATTAGAAAAGCTGTTGCGGGAGAGCCTATCCCAATGTATGGCGATGGAAAGAACATAAGAGATTGGCTCTATGTAAGGGATCATTGTGTCGGGATTAAAAAAGCTATTGATACCGGTAAATTAGGAGAGACCTACAATATTGGTGGGCGCAATGAACGGGAAAACCTATACATTGCACATACTATTTGCAAAATACTAGATACCTTACAACCTAAAGGGTTTTCATATAAAGAGCAAATTACGTTTGTAACAGACAGGCCTGGACATGACTTTAGATATGCTATTGATGCTACTAAAATAGAAAATGAATTGGGCTGGAAAGCCGATGAGAATTTTGAAAGCGGCATTGAAAAAACAATAGCATGGTATCTAGAAAACAGTGAACGATTATTTTAAACACTTATAAAACGTATATATTTTGAAAGGAATCATACTTGCCGGAGGAAGCGGTACCAGACTACACCCATTAACCCTTGCCGTGAGCAAACAGTTAATGCCCGTGTATGACAAACCTATGATTTATTATCCCTTATCTACTTTAATGCTTGCAGGTATTAAAGAGATTTTAATAATTTCTACGCCTCAAGATTTACCATTATTTAAAAAACTACTAGGTGATGGAAAAAAATTAGGCTGTGATTTTCAATACGCAGAACAAGCAGCACCAAATGGTCTAGCAGAAGCCTTTATCATTGGTAAAGATTTTATTGGCAAAGACAAAGTAGCTTTGATTTTGGGAGATAATATCTTTTATGGTTCTGGACTAAAAGCATTGCTGCAAGCAAACAACAACCCTATAGGTGGTATTGTATACGCATATCATGTACAAGATCCAGAAAGGTATGGAGTGGTTGCTTTTGGTGCTGACGGAAAAGCCTTGTCTATTGAAGAAAAGCCTGAGCACCCAAAATCAAATTACGCAGTACCCGGCATCTATTTTTATGACAACTCTATTTTAGAGGTTGCCGCAAACATTAAGCCTAGCCATAGGGGTGAATTAGAAATTACAGACGTAAATAATGTTTATCTACAACAAGGAAGGTTAAATGTGAGCATTCTAGACAAAGGAACCGCCTGGTTAGACACAGGAACCTTTGCCTCATTAATGCAAGCCTCTCAGTTTGTAGAAGTGATTGAAGAGCGCCAGGGCCTAAAAATTGGAGCCATTGAAGAAGCGGCCTATGAAATGGGTTTTATTACAAAAGAACAACTTCACGCCCTAGCAACACCCTTATTAAAAAGTGGGTATGGTAAACATTTAATGCAACTCGACTAAATTTGAAACTAGAAAAAACTACCCTAAAAGATTGTTTTATTCTTACACCAAAGGTGTTTGAGGATGAACGTGGCACGTTTAGCGAAACCTTTAATGCAGAAAAATTTACAGCTCAAACGGGAATACATACTAGGTTTGTACAAGACAATCAATCTACCTCAAAATTTGGTGTAATACGCGGTTTACATTTTCAAAAAGGAGTGTATGCGCAAGCAAAATTGGTGCGTGTAGTAAAAGGAAGTGTTTTGGATATTGCAGTAGATCTTAGAAAAGATAGCCCCAGTTTTGGACAAAGTATAAGTATTATACTTTCTAAAGAAAACAAAAAACAACTTTTTGTGCCTCGAGGATTTGCACATGGTTTTAGTGTTTTGGAAGACAATACAGTCTTTGCATACAAATGTGATCGCGTTTATAACAAAGAAAGTGAGCGTGGTATTATCTATAATGACGCAACCCTAGCCCTTAATTGGCACCTAAGTAATACTGAAATGATTATTTCAAAAAAAGATCTTGAATTACCTACATTTGCAGCCTTAACATTGTAGTGAAATAATAATAAATACATGGCGCCGTGAGTGCCATGAACATTTACATGAAAAAAACAAATTTAATTGTATTTGGTACACGCCCAGAGGCCATAAAAATGGCTCCATTGGTTAAAAAATTTCTAGAACGAGATGATTTCATCACCAAAGTATGTGTTACAGCTCAACATAGAGAGATGCTGGATCAAGTACTAGAGTTCTTTGAAATTACCCCAGATTATGACCTTAATTTAATGCGTCCTAATCAAAATCTATTTACGCTTACCGCGTCTATTATCGAGGGCATGAAGCCCGTTTTGGATGAAGTACAACCAGATTTTGTCTATGTCCATGGAGACACCACCACCTCTACAGCTGCTGGTATCGCAGCTTTTTACAGCGGCGCTAAAGTGTGTCATGTAGAAGCTGGGCTAAGAACCTATGATAGACAATATCCTTTCCCTGAAGAATTTAACAGACAGCTTACAGGAAAAATAGCCGATTATCATTTTGCCCCTACACAAGGTTCAAAAAGCAACCTTTTAAAAGAAAATACTGCAGAAGAAAACATTCTAGTAACGGGTAATACCGTGATTGACGCCTTATTGTATGGAGTTGCCAAGGTGAATGCTCTTAACTTTGTAGATGCTGAAATTTCACAACTCAAAAAGCTCTTAGATTTCAATAAAAAAATTGTTCTTGTTACAGGACACCGCAGAGAAAACCACGGGAATGGGTTACATAATATTTGTACTGCCTTAAAAACCATAGCAACCAATCACCCTGAAACACAAATTGTATACCCTGTCCATTTAAATCCAAATGTAAAAGGGCCTGTGCATGAAATGTTAGGAGGTCTTGATTCTATCTTTTTAATACAACCACTAGCATACGCTGCTTTTATTTGGCTGATGGAAAAAAGTTACTTAATTATTACAGACAGTGGTGGTATTCAAGAAGAAGCCCCAAGTCTAGGAAAACCAGTATTGGTAACTAGAGACACCACAGAAAGACCAGAAGCGGTGACACAGGGCACTGTGCTGCTGGTAGGGACAGACACTTCAAGAATTATTGAAGAAGCAGAGAGATTGCTTAGTGATGACTCTCTGTATGACACCATGAGTACCTTGCACAACCCTTACGGAGACGGCGCGGCTTCAGAAAAAATTATAGATTATATTAAAGCATTATAGATGGAAAGAAAACCAAGTGTCTTGATGATGGGCTTAGGGTATATTGGCTTGCCTACAGCAGCGCTAATAGCCAGTAGAGGGTTACATGTAACTGGAGTAGACATACACCAACATGTTATTGATACTATAAATAAAGGGCAAATACATATTGTTGAGCCAGATTTGGATGGTTTGGTGCACCATGTTGTGAAAAAAGAGTTTTTAAAGGCAACATTGCATCCAGTAACAGCAGAGGTGTACTTAATTGCGGTACCAACTCCATTTAAAGATAATTTTGTTCCAGATGTTTCTTATGTATTGACAGCTGTTTCAAAAATTACTCCCACACTAGAAAAAGGTGCTTTGGTAATTTTAGAATCTACAAGCCCGGTGGGCACTACCCGATTAATTGAAAAACAAATTTATAAAGACAGACCTGAGTTGGAGGGCCATATTTACATTGCCTATTGTCCAGAACGAGTTCTGCCAGGTAATATTCTTCATGAGCTAAAACATAATGATCGTGCTATTGGTGGTATCAATGAAGTTTCCACTAAAAAAGCTATCGCTTTTTACAAGTATTTTGTAGTAGGAGAATTACATCCTACCAATGCAAAAACTGCAGAAATGGTCAAGTTGGTTGAAAATGCCTCAAGAGACAATCAAATAGCATTTGCAAATGAACTATCTATTATTTGCGACAAGGCAGCAATAAATGTGTGGGATATGATTGCCCTTGCAAACAAACACCCTAGGGTTAATATTTTAAATCCGGGCACAGGTGTTGGTGGACATTGTATTGCCGTAGACCCTTGGTTTATTGTTTCTGAATTTCCAGAGGAAAGTGGTTTAATTAAAAAATCTAGAGAGACCAACAACTACAAAACACAATGGGTGCTAGAAAAAATAAAAAACAAAGCACTTGGGTTTAAGGGAGAGAATAATAGGGATGCCGTGATAGCATGTATGGGCCTCGCTTTTAAACCAGACATTGATGATTTAAGAGAATCTCCGGCGCTGTTGGTAGCAAAATCTTTAAAAGAAGCATCTTTTACAACCTTGAATGTAGAGCCAAATCTACATCAAAGCGATACGATGGAGCTTACTAGTACATCAAATGCCCTTGAACAAGCTGATATTATTGTATTTCTTGTCTCCCATTCTGGCTTTAAAAATTTGGAGCTCCCAAACAACAAAATCATATTAGATTTTTGCGGGGTATTAAACTAAACCAATACATTGTTAATACACGCAACCATAGCAGTTTAATAGTATCTTGATGAGGAATAACAGGGTGTAACATTTTTTAATAATTTCTGAAATATTATAATGAGTAACCTTCTAGTTACAGGATCAAATGGACAATTGGGGCAATGTTTGAGAGAACAGCTCAATAGGTCTGCTGGTATTACATGTTATTTTGCAACCAGAGAAGATCTGGATATCACAAATACCGTTTTAATACAGAAGTTCTTTGCTGAGAACAACTTTGACTATTGTGTAAATGCAGCAGCATATACCAATGTAGAAAAAGCTGAGAGTGAAGAAAAATTAGCTTTTTTAATTAACGCAGAAGGAGCACGTAACATTTCAAAAGCATGTAAAGAAAATGATGTTGTATTGCTGCACATATCAACAGATTATGTTTTTGATGGCACAAAGAAAACACCCTACATAGAAACTGATAACACACGCCCTATAAATGTATACGGAGCGTCCAAATTAAAAGGAGAGCAACACATTAGAGCTTTATGGAACAAACACTTTATCATTCGCACCTCTTGGCTTTATAGCCAGTACGGGCATAATTTTTTAAACTCCATGTTGCGGTTTGCCAAAGAAGAAAAGGCCTTAACAATTACAACACAACAGACAGGCACTCCCACTAGTGCAAATGATTTGGCAAGTGCATTAATAACCATTATAGAAACTAGGAGTTCAAGATATGGTCTGTACCATTTTAGCAATCAAGGAGCAGGTACTTGGTATGATTTTGCAAAAGCTATATTTGAAGCAACAGCAGAAATAGACACCGTAAGGCTTGCCAAAACCGAGCATTACGCTACTTTTGCAAAGCGACCCGCCTATAGTGTAATGGATTGCATGAAGTTAAAAACCAATCTAGGTATTGGTCTCACAGACTGGAAGGTCAGTCTAAAAAAAGTCATTAACAGTAAATAAAATTATATGTCACAAGCAAGCAATGATGAGATAGATTTAGGATATCTCCTAAATAAGATTAATGAAGTATTTAAAAACATCTCTATTCGTATCTATGGTAGTATTCAGTTTTGCTTAAGAAACTGGTATCTTATTCTAGGACTTCTAATTGCCGGGGTTGTAGCAGGCTATTTTTCTGAAATAGACACAAAACCCTCAAAGAAAGCAACACTTATCTTAAGAACCAATTTTAATACTGCAGAGTACACTTATAGTGCTCTTAACACTCTGGTGCTAAAGTCTAAGGCGTTAGATACTGCGTTTTTAAAAGAAAATGGCTTTAAAACAGCCTCCATTGAAATTAGGGGTATTGAAATTACGCCCATGATAAACTTTAAGGATATTACTGAAAATTTTGACAAAAATGAAAGGGTACTAGAGGCCTTGCTGAGAAATCTTCAGTTTAAGGATGAAGAGGCCGTGTCAAACTCATTTTATTCGGGGTATAAATTTCATCAAGTTAATTTTGTAATGTCAAACCATGCAAATGAAATAACGTTAAAAAGGGCCATAGCATACTTAAACAACAATGAAATAATACAACGAACGGCACAAAACGGAAAACAGGTATTAGAAGATAATATTGCAATGAATGACTTCTCGATTAAACAAATAGATGCAACGATATCAAAATACAACCAAAACACCTTTATGGGGTCTACTTCAGGACAGCTTGTTGTTGTAGACAAAAACTTTAGTTATAGTGGTGTGCTGATGGAAAAAGCTAAATTACAGAAAGAGAATACCCGCTTAAAAAACGAATTAGTATACGCAGATAGTGCAATTATTCAAATAAATAATCCAAATATTGTAGAAGAAGGCAGGCCTATATACACTATGAAATATGTGTTATATCCACTGTTTTTTGTGTTCTTGTTTTTTGTTTTTAATTGGTTGTCAATAAAATATAAAAAAGCCAAAGAATATTCAATCATAAAAAACCAATAAAAAATATTGATTTTTTTAAAACTTCTAAAAAAGCACATTTCCTTGCTGTTAATGATAGCAGGGGCAGGAAGTGTTTTTTTAGTCAACATTGTTTTAAAAGCAACACTTAGTGATTTTGAATATGGTGAGTATTCCATATTTATAACCTTTTTACAAGTGTGTGTGTCTTTTGGGTTTCTTGGCTTAGAGCAAGTGTTTTTGAGGCTTTCTGAGGTCTCAAAAGAAAACGACATTCTTACAGATAAAAAATTATTAAAGATAACCCTTGGGGTGGGCTTGCTGTTTAGCCTATTGCTTAGCCTTGTTTTTTCAAAGGTCTTTTTAAAAATTGAAATTGCTTTTACCCTACTGATCTTGTTGACCTTTAGCACCTCACTGATGATGTTTTTATACAATATTGTAAGGCTAAAAAAGCAATTTGTAACGGCTCAGTTATTTAGTAATATGTGGAAGTATATCATATTAGCAATAACGGCGGTGCTGCTCATTAATGGGGCTGCAAGCACAAAAACATTAATAGAAGTTTTTACTTATACCGCTATTGGGAGTGTTGTTGTTTTTTCTATATATGTTGTAAAAAATGTGCCTTTTAAATTTACTGACTCCTTTGCCCTTAGCACTATTTCTAGATATAGCTTTCACTTTATACTATCAATGCTCACCCTAACCTTTATTGGGTTTTTTGATCGGTTTTATATAAAAGCTTTTTTTGGGTCTAGCGCCTTTGGTACTTATTTTTATTTATCAACTATTTTTTATTTTCCATTTGCATTATTACAAGGGTATATAGGGTTTAAGGAATTAGTGTTTTTTAAAACAAACGCCTCTTTGCCTATTTTGAAAAAAAAACTAATACGTGTTAATTTTCTTTCTTTAGGAATTGCCGTTGCTATTTATGGTACCGCATATATTTTAAACATCTTAGAGGTAATACCTGCCATCGCTTTTAATTTAAATGCTACCCTTATTTTTATATTGATGGGCCTAGGTGTGCTTAGAATAAATTACAGCATGCTTTCTTCTGTACTTGGCGCAATAGGATCCATAAAAATAATTAGAAATGCAAACATACAATCTATCGTGTTTATTGTTTTAATTTTTTCCCTGAGTTACAGATATCTTGAAAGTATAGAAGCTGTTGCTTTTTGTATCTTGCTTGTCTGGATATCTAGGATATCAATATGGTATTATAATGCAGTAAAGCAATTAAAAATGAAGGCGATATGAAGTACGAAATTCAATTGTGGGTGTTTTCTTTTTTAAAAGCCATTCCTGGCCGTATTGGCTGCAGGCTAAGAAATGTATTACTTCCTTACAAACAGGGCAGAAAAGTTCTTGTTTGGGATCACACTCATATAGATTCTCCCAGCAAACTAACTTTAGGAAATAATGTGTCCATTAATAGAGGATGTGTTTTACATGCTGGCGGTGAGATTGAGATAGGAAATGATGTTTTAATAGGTCCTAATGTTACAGTCTATAGCCAAAATCATAATTTTGAAGACACTACAGTCCCTATTTACAAACAAGGGTATACCTGCAAGAAAGTAACCATCGGAAATAACGTATGGATCGCTGCAAATGCAACGATACTACCTGGGGTTACAATTGAAGATGGTTGTGTTATTGGAGCTAACACTCTTGTAAATAAAAACATAGAAAAAGGATCATTGGTCGTTGGTAACCCGTGCCGGGTAATCAAAAAAATAGGGGCTAATGATTAAAGAAAGAATCATTGGATATACTAAAAGCTCAAGAGCCTTGGCAGCGCTTGTGTTACTTCTATTTGTAGGGGATGTATTGGTAAAAATATGTGTTTACGCACATTATGATTTTCATAATTTTAGCGCAATTACTCGGGGCTCCTTTTTTATTTTAAGTTTGGTGGTGAGTTTTCTATCCCCAACAAAATTTAGAAAAAGGATGCTTTTGTTTCTCTTATCACTCACGCTTTTCTTTTTTGTGGGTCAATATGCTTTTTTACCTAGTGGCCTAGAGGAGCACCTTTTTAAAAACTTTATAATTCTTTCTAGGTATCTATTTATATTTTCGATACTCCTGTTTTTTGACGGTATTGATACCCTACCAATAGACAAAAAAGTGTTAACTACTTTTGAGTGGGTTATTATAATAAACACCATTGCTATTTTTATTGGTTTTTTGTTTGATATAAAAATGCTAGAAACCTATCAAAGTAACCGCTTTGGGTTTAGTGGTTTATTTTTAGTGCCTAGTATAGCAACCTTTTTTTATGCCATATCGTTAAGTTATTTGGCTTTTCAGTTAAAAAAAAATACCCGCTATAAAATACTGTTTTCTATGGTTTTACTTGCGTGTCTGCTCGTGGGCACAAAGGCTTTATTGCTCTTTGTGGTACTTACCCTTGGGCATCTATTTCTCTTGAACAAATGGTATTTAAATAAATTATTTTATGGCGTTTTAGTGATGCTTGCCACCATTTTAATGCTCTTTAGAAACACCGTGATTTCTGTTTTAGAGAAAACATTTGCCATTTTATTAAACGTCTATGAGGAAAGTGGCTTTATAACCATGGCAACCTCCTACAGAAATGTAAACCTGCAAACAGATCTTATAAACATGGTTGACACACACTGGGGACTTGTAAATTATGTCTTTGGTGGTACAAACTTTACAAAATATAGGGTAGAGTTTGATTTTATAGACGTGCTTTTATTCTTTGGGATTGTGGGGGGCTTATTATACTTAGCATATTACTTTAAATATATTATCAGGTATCCTAAACTAAGTAAATTTGGCAAAATTCAAACCGGTTTTTTACTAGGTATTGGTTTTTTATCGGGTACTTTTTTCAATAACGCTCCTGTTGCTGTGTACCTTTTAGTACTTCTTACAATGTTTACTATTAAAGAAAATGAAATCTCAAATAAGAAAAATATAGCCGCATGACATATCTCGTTTTTTTCATGTTGTGCCTGGTTTATCTCTTTTTGGGTATTGCTTCTGTTTTAAAGTTTAAATACAATAACCTAGCATTAAAACTATTTTTTGTGCTCACCATACTTGCGCCATTTGGAAAGTTGACAACAAAATTTCATACAAATTGGCAAGTCTCTTCATACTATCTTTTTTTTATAGGCTGTTTTTTGGTCTTCCTTTTAAAAGTTTTTAGCAAGCACACGTTTAAAAAAACAACCGTTACAACAATTGGTATAACACTCGCTACTGTTCTAGGTTTGGGCGTCCATTATATTTTTATTGGAGATAAAAATGTGGAAATAACAAATGTTTTAAAAGATGTAAAACCGTATCTCACTATACTCTTGGCCATTCCTTTTTTGGAGGTTTATAAATCAAGGCTGGCAGAAATTTTAACTAGAAAATTTATAAATAAAATTTTACTGATAAATCTATTTATCACCTCTGTGTTTTTCTTTTTAATGCTACAATTTAACTTGCATTTATTGTTAACAGACGATCCTTATTTTCAATTTGAAGAGGTGCGTCTAGAAACCTTAGGAATCTTTTTTGGTGGGTTTTATCTATTTTATTTATTAATAAAAAACGAAAAACCAACGCTTAAAGAAATACTTATTTCTTCAATACCTTTGCTCTATACAGGAAACAGGACCATGATATTTGCATTTATTTTGGTGCTGTTATTGATTTATGTTTCAAAACTAACATTGCGAAAAATATTTTTAATTTTATCTTCTGGGATCGTTGGAGTTATTTCGGTAGGTTACTTAGTGGTTACAGCCAACGAGAATTCCCCGTTTTTTAGAATAAAAAAGTTGTTTGATGACGGCTATATTAGCGAGTCTTTTGCTACTCGGTTTTCGCCATTTATAAATGCTATTTCAGATTTCTCCTCCTTAAATTTTATCCTTGGAAAAGGGCTTGGCTTAACATTTTACATAGATTGGTTTGTTTGGAGGACAGAAATAAACAACTACAACGTCTATCTAGACAGTCTTTACCTTACGCTATATGCTAAGTATGGTGTGTTTTCTATCCTGTTTTTTGTTATATTCTACTTGTATTTAAACTCTTATAGAAACATAAAAACAAGTAACTATTATTTTTTACTATTTATTTTAATTGCCATTACAAACTCCTTCTGTTATCAATTTAATTTTTTGTGGTTTCTACTAATTATAGCGGCTCCATATGATTTGAGTAAATCAAGCACATAGGTTGCGCATTAAATAAAAAAACTAAATTCACTTTTAAAACAATGCTTTTTAACTCCATAGATTTTGCAATTTTCCTTCCAATATTTTTTATAATCTATTGGCTTGTTGCTAAAAAAATCACCATAAGAAATCTATTCCTACTTGCATCAAGCTATCTTTTTTATGGTTGGTGGGACTGGAGGTTTTTATTCCTAATAGCTTTTAGCTCCATAGTAGATTATACTATCGGAAAGAAGATATACACAGCCACTAATCACAAAATTAAAAAGAGATATCTGGTTACAAGTCTTTTCGTTAATCTAGGTTTGTTAACCTATTTTAAATATGCTAATTTCTTTATAGACTCCTTTATAAGTTCTTTTAGATTGTTTGGCGCTAGTATGGACGACTTAAGCCTTAACATTATTTTACCTGTCGGCATTAGCTTCTATACATTTCAAACACTAAGTTACACGATAGATATTTACAGGGGTAAATTAGCCCCCTCAAAAGATGCCTTGTCCTTTTTTACCTTTGTGGCGTTTTTCCCTCAATTAGTAGCTGGACCTATAGAAAGAGCTTCTCATCTATTGCCTCAATTCCATAAAACATATCGTTTTAATTATTCAGCAGTAAAGAGCGGAGTATTGTTAATGGCCTTTGGCTTATTTAAAAAAATGGTAATTGCTGATAGATTAGCAATTGTAGTTAATGAGGTCTATAGTAATCCTACAGATCATGGAGGGCAGGACCTGATTATCGCCACCGTCTTTTTTGCTTTTCAAATTTATTGTGATTTCTCAGGATATAGCGATATCGCTATTGGGATTTCTAGGACCTTAGGGTTTGATTTAATGAAAAATTTTGAAACCCCCTACTTTGCAACTTCGATAACAGATTTTTGGCGCAGATGGCATATATCATTATCCTCTTGGTTTAGAGATTATGTATATATCCCGTTGGGCGGAAGTAGGAAAAGTGAATTTAGAGTCTATCTAAATCTATTTATTGTATTTGTAGTAAGTGGTTTGTGGCATGGAGCAGCAATAACCTTTATAATTTGGGGCTTTATCCACGGATGTTTTATTGTTGCCGAAAAAGCATGTTCAAATCATGGACTAATTATTAAAAGAGATCCCGCTTTAAAAACAGGGGTATTCACACTCTTTACATTTGCTATTGTTTGTTTTGCATGGGTATTTTTTAGAGCCAATAGCCTTTCAGACAGTATCTATATAGCTTCTAATCTTTTTAATTTCACCCCAGAATTTAAAAACTTTTATCACCTAGGTCTTGATTCTCATGAGTTTGATTTTGCAATTATAATCATTGTTTTATTATTGCTTTTCGATTTTATTCATAGAAAATACAATGCTGTTATATTATTAAACAAGACGCCATTTTTGTTGCGAAGTTTAGTGTATTTAGTTATTATATATGCAATCTTTATTTTTGGCATCTATGGAGAGGGCAGTGTTTCAGAATTTATTTATTTTCAATTTTAGCATGAAAAAAACATTAAAAAAATTACTCTTTCTCGGCTTTCTAATAAGTGGTGTATTTATGTATTTAAATATGGTGTTTAAAACACCTCACTTTCAAGAAAACACTAGAAAAACATTTAATGCCCTTTCTAGCAAAACCAATATTGACGTTATCTTTTATGGAAGCTCTAGGTCTTTTAGAACTTTTAATCCTTTAATAGTTGATGCTTACGCAAATACGGTTAGCTTCAACTTGGGTGGAGAGGCACAAAGGGTTCCTATTACAGATTTAATACTTGAGGAATCATTAAAAAAAACAAACCCTAAATTAGCCGTACTAGAAATCCACAATTATTCATTAAGGTTTCCTGAGGATCCAAAAAGAAAAGGTGTCCAGTTACGGAGTTTAGACTTTGTTTCGTTTCACTCAATTAACAAATTAAATAAAGTGTTAAAATATTACGCCCCTAAAGAGCTTTTAGGTGTGTACTTTCCGTTAATTAGAAATCATGAAAAATGGAAAAATAGAAAATACTTTAGACTAGATAAATCTATAAAAACTAAAGATTACTTTAATAGGGGCTATTTAGGTTCAATGGATAAATTTAATGATGAGGATGAAAAATTTATTGAATTTAATTCTGAATCTATAATTCCTAAAAGAGGAAAGAAAACAATTACTGAAATTGATAAAAATAATATTTTAAATTTTATCTCAATAGCAAAGCAAAATAATATTGACGTTTTAATTGTTTCTGCACCAGATATGAGATCTAAATACCATAACTATACTTTTTTTGATGAACTTAATGATATTTGTATCGAACAAGGTCTAAATTATATTAATTTTAATGACCATTATAAAGAACTTAACATTGGTTATGATGATTTTCAGGATCCTGGTCATTTAAATATACATGGAAGCATGAAAGCCTCAGTTTTTTTAAGTAATTATATAAATAAACATTACAATTTACCAGACAGATCGACAGAAGAATTGTGGAGAGAAAATCAAAAACTACTTGAAGACTTTAACGATATATCCAACTATGTAAAAGAAAGAGTCTTTGAAAAAAAAATAAGTGCCCCGCTACTAGAAAATGTAACAATTAATAATGTAAAAGTTATTGGCACTAAAAATAAGTATAGGATTACTTTAAATGTATCAAATCCTGATGCTGTAGAGACTTACTTAAGTAATTATAACCTCGGGGCACACCTATTCCCCAAAAAAAGAGATAAGCATTTACTGAAAAAATGGAGTAAGAAAAAAGGTTGGGGTTTTGATCTTGTAAACGTAAATCTCGAAAAACAACAAGACAGTATCTATTTTGAATTAGATAGCAGTATAAAAAATATTGACAAAATAGAACTCTTTTTATACCACAAGGAAGGCTATAAAGGAATAATAGGGGAAAAGTTACGTGTTGATGCTATTGATTTTATCGCAAGAAAATAATTTAGAAATTCTCATTACTTCGTTTTATTTCAAAACACAAAAGAAAAGTAAACAACGCAATTCCATGGTGTCTCTCTAGCATAGATTCTGTTTGAAACAAAAGCAAAGAACTCAACACAAAAAGAATTCCAAGAAAATTCTTTTCTCTTTTAAACACAAACAATCCATAGCCAAAAATAGCTAGTAAAACCACAACACCAAAAAGGCCTAATCCTCCATAGGTTTGTAAAAATTGGTTGTGGGCATTGTATTTTCGCTCTGCGAAGGTGTCAAGGCCAAGGTTTGTGTAGGCCTTATAAATTTCATCATTGGCATCTCCAATTCCATTTCCAAACAAAACGTTGTTGTTTGATTGTATGGCGGCTTTAAATTGCTGGAGTTTATTAAGCCCGTCGTTAAACTCATTGCCATTGGCGTAGGTAAAACCAAATACTTGTTGGAATCTATAGCGAGTAATTCTTATATTATATCCAATAAAAAAGGTAAGCCCGTAAAGAAGCAATAAATAAAGTACCCCCGTTTTTAATTTCTTTTTAGTAAAGAAATAATACATAATAGCTCCATTAAACAGTAAAAACAAAACCATTATAGGGAGTCTGGAGGACAGATGAAAAATGAAAAAACTCAAATATGCAATCAAGCCAACCAATACCGTTTTTTGTTTGGCGGTTTTAGCTTTTAGTAATAAGTGAAGAAAAACAATAATAGCGGTTAAAACAAAATAAGCGTAATAAGTGCTATGAATACCAACGGTGTCTTGAGAGAGGCTTAAATAAGAGTATTTATTATTAAATATATTGAATAAAACATCATTGTTTTCATAGAGTTTTATGAGGACTTTGGTGTGAGAAAACAGACATAAAAAAACCATAAAACCCGCAAAGTAGTGCAAAACAGTATGGTATTGTTTTTTTACAATTGGCAGGGTTGAGAAAATAAACGGCAGCAGTATAAAAGGCAATAACTTATTTACAGACCTAAAGGCTCTTGATGTGTTTTCTGAATACAAAACACTTAACAGCGCTACTACAAAATACACAATAAATGGCGTGAATTTTTTAAACGTTTTTAGATTAAAACTACGATATGTAACCTGAAAATAAATACTGTAAAGGGTTAACAATATAATAGATATACTATTAATGTTATTTTTAAGGGGTAAACTAATAACAAAAAACAATAATAGCCCTAAGGGTATAAATTGTTTGTTTATTTTAGAGAAAACAGTCATAGATTAATGTAGTTTTGCAAAGCTATAGTTTTTTTTTTATAAACTTACGATAAACAATCCATTTGAAAGTTCTTCACGTATTATATCAATCTTTACCTCAAATTTCTGGTTCTAGCATTAGAAGTAGAGATATTATGATGTCTCAAAAAGAAGTTGGCATTCAGGTATTGGCAATCACGGCTCCCTTTCAAAATTGTATCAGTAATAATGGTAGTGATACTATTAACGACATTATATATGTTAGAACGTCTCAAAACACAAAAGATTCTATCTCAGATCAACGAAAAAGTGTTTTAAAAAGGGTGCTGCGGGTCTTTGCAATATTTCATTTTACAAAGAAGTTGTACCATACTATAAAAAAAGAAAAACCAAATGTGCTTCATGCACATGCTATGTTTTTTTGTGCTATTCCAGCACTTATATTGGGTAAGTTGTTTAATATCCCGGTGGTATATGAATTTAGGTCTCTCTGGATGTATCAAAAAACAAATTCAAAAAACAAAAGCTTTATTAATAAAAAAATTGAAGGGCTATTGTTTCAAATCGAAATGCTATGCCTTAAAAAAGCAGATCACGCCATCATACTAAATGAAAATTTAAAAGAATTTATTGTTTCAAAAACAAGATATGCTTTTAAAAGCACCATAATTAATAATGCTGTAAATACCTCTTTAATAGAAGAATTAAAAGCGTCTAGTGCCCTAAAGACAGGACAAGAACTTGTATTTGGATACATTGGAACTATCACCCAATATGAAGGCTTAGAGTTTTTGATACAAACCTTCCAGGAGTTATATGATGATGGTTTTAAGCACAGACTTGTTATTTATGGAAAGGGTATTAATCAAAAAAGTGTCCAAGATCAAATAAACTCAAGAAGTGACATCAATACTATAACCTTCAAAGGAGCCATCGCCCCCTCAGAGGTAAACAAGGCCTTTGCTGAAATTGATGTAATTATAAACCCTCGCTTAAACACACCGTTAACAAACTCTGTGACTCCTTTAAAACCCCTTGAGGCAATGGCCTATGAAAAGCTATTTATTGGAAGTGATGTAGGAGGGATTAAAGAAATCGTACCCCAAGAAACTGGATTTTTATTTTCTAGTGAAAATAGAAATGATTTAAAAAGAGTAGTGAAAAAAGTGACGAGTCTATCTCCCCAAGATAAAGATCGCTATAAAAAAGAGGCACTAGATTTTGTGGTCTCTCAAAAAAGTTGGTTGCAAAATGCTGCAAAATACAAGGAAATTTATACATCCATTTCTCGTTAATGAAATCGAACTTACAAATAAAAATATTTGGGATTTCTATTGATAACCTAACCCCTTTAGAGGTATTAAACAGGGTTCAGAAGTCTATCCAAAAAAAACAACAAATACATCTAGAGGGCGTAAACGCAAGTAAAATCGTTGACATGCGACACGACAAGGCTTTGTGTGATAGTGTTGTAAACAGCAATCTTATAACCCCAGATGGGCAATCTATTGTTTGGGCCTCAAAAATATTAGGAAAACCCCTAAAAGGGCGTGTAGCTGGTATTGATCTTATGCATAATTTGGTAACCCTAGCTCATGAAAAAAAACATACCATATACCTTCTTGGAGCCAAACAGCAGGTGGTAGAAGAGGTTGCCGCTAGATTCAAAAAAAAATACAATCCTTCAATTATAGCAGGCTATAGAAATGGGTATTTCACACCCCAGCAAGAAGTGCAAATTGCTAAAGACATTTCAGATAGTAACGCACAGATGCTCTTTGTAGGTATTGCATCGCCTTTAAAAGAGCGCTTTATCCATAAACATAAAGAGGCATTAAAAAACATCAATCTAATTATGGGAGTGGGCGGTAGTTTTGATGTGATGGCAGGATTCACTAAAAGAGCCCCTTTGTGGATGCAGGGCATAGGGCTAGAATGGTTTTTCCGTTTTTTACAAGAGCCTAAACGAATGTGGAAACGCTATCTTGTTGGCAATACCACCTTTATATACTTAGTTTTAAAAGAAAAATTTAAAAAATAAAGAGGGCAAATTAGCAACAATACTTTGCAGCGAGGTTTTGGTTTAAAACCTATATTTGTTTCTCTCTTTAAAGCATATTTTGACAAAAAACAGAATTCACATACTAAACACCTTTATTGATAACCTATCAATGCAAGAAACCTTGCAGGTGATACAAAAAAGTATAGCCTCCAAAATACAGCTGCACCATGTAGTTGTAAATGCAGGAAAAATTGTGGCCATGCAAAAAGACCAACAGCTTTGTGAGAGTGTAAATAACAGCAATCTCATTAATGCAGATGGACAGGCTGTAGTTTGGGCTTCAAAGGTGTTAAAAAAACCACTTAAGGAGCGCGTAGCGGGTATTGATCTTATGCAAAATTTAGTAGCCTTAGCACATGATAAAGGTTACAAAATTTACCTGCTAGGAGCTAAACAAGAAGTGGTTCAACAAGTAGCCAACACCTACAAGAAGCAATATAATCAAGACATTGTAGCAGGCTATAGAGATGGGTATTTCACCACCCAGCAAGAGCCTCAAGTTGTTGAAGACATCGCAGCTAGTGGCGCGCACATGCTTTTTGTTGCTATCACATCCCCTATCAAAGAGAATTTCTTATACAAGCACAGAGATATTTTAAAAGGGGTGCATTTTATAATGGGAGTTGGCGGTAGTTTTGATGTAGTTGCTGGCCTCACAAAACGAGCTCCTTTGTGGATGCAAAATGCGGGGCTAGAATGGTTTTATAGGTTTGCCCAAGAGCCTAAACGCATGTGGAAAAGATACCTTGTGGGCAACAGCACCTTTATATATTTAGTGCTTAAAGAAAAATTTAAAAAGGCATAAGGCTATGTGCGCATTGTTGCCTACCTTGAACTCTTTACTAGCTTTAGAAATATTATGAGAATTTTACTTGCTTCCATATACCCTTTTGCGTTCATGCTATTGTTTCTCATCATTCCCTTTGATGATTATATCCGTGCGTTGCCAAATATCTTGCTCATTATCCTAACCATTACTTTTCCAGCGATTATAAAAAGGGCCCATTTCCAAAAGATCAAAAAAGTACCTTTCTTTTTGTTTTTATTGTTCTTTGGGTATATCACCTTAAACAGCCTTTTTTCTGGTAGGTTTGAAACAGATATTGTCATCCTCAAAAAAATAGCAATTGCATTTGGGCTTGTGATATTATACCTTCCTGTACAATATAACCGTAAGGTTCAAAAAGCTGTTATTTTCTCCTCCATTGCAGCTATATTATTCTCTGTTATTAGCATTGTTTATAGCGCCAATACAAATCCAATTTTTGAGTTTGGAGATAGCCGCATGATGATTGAGGCCCTGCTTGTAGACAGGCTTTATCTTGGCCTTATTAGTGTGCTTAGTATTTTATTTAGTTACCGCTCCATGCGTAAAAGCTACCACCCACACAATGCGTATTATCTAGCTGCTATTGTTATCAATACTTTATTTATTGTATTGGTTATCTCAAAAATTGCAGGGCTTGTATTGTTTTGCCTGTTGTTGATTCGTCAGGGCTATGGCATCAAAAAAAATATCAGGATTCCTATTGCCATTGCTTTTTTAGGGGTAATGATTACAGGGCTATTTTTTCTTAAAGTTCAGCAAGAAAAATCAAGTGATAGTCCTATTGCTTTTTCAGCATTTTTAAATAAAAACTTCGGCGCTTCAAATACTACCCAAACCAGACTCATAACCTGGGGATGCAGCATAGATATTCTAAAAAACATGGATATTTCACTAACTGGAATTGGGTTTAAAGCCACCAAGGATCAATTGGCGCTTTGTTATCAAACCAAGATAATTAATGCCCAGAAGAAGGAATTATTTATATCACAGCGATACAATAATCACAATCAGTTTTTAGACATTCTATTAAGTTCTGGATATCTAGGGCTCTTACTGTTGTGCTTGTTTGTGATATGGACCTTTATGAAAAATAGAGAGCACTTTTTTCAAACAGCTATTTTATGCACTTTTATAGCCTACGCAATGGTAGAAAACATATTTCATCGCCAGATAGGAGCCTACTATGTTGGTTTAATACTCATTATTGTTTTGGCAAACCGCTCTTACAGGCAAATCGATGACCCAAAAGAAGCATAAAAACCTAGTAAAGTGTATTTTTGTAACAGGCTGGGGGCGCAAAACCTCATTAAAAAAATAGTTAATTCTACCTTTTGTAGAAATATATATATGAAAAAAACAGTATTAATTACAGGAGCGGCAGGGTTTTTAGGGTCTCACCTTTGTGATAAATTCATCAAAGAAGGCTATAAGGTGATTGCCATGGACAACCTCATCACTGGAGATAAACGAAACATAGAACACCTGTTTAAGCTCGAAGATTTTGAGTTTTATCATCATGACGTTACAACCTTTGTTCATGTGGCTGGAGATGTAGACTATGTTTTGCATTTTGCGTCGCCGGCAAGCCCTATAGATTACTTAAAAATTCCAATACAGACCCTCAAAGTAGGATCACTTGGCACTCATAATTTACTAGGATTGGCCAAAGAAAAAAATGCCAGATTCATGATTGCATCTACCTCTGAGGTGTATGGAGACCCTCTGGTACATCCTCAAAAAGAAACCTACTACGGAAATGTAAACACAATAGGTCCTCGAGGTGTGTATGACGAGGCAAAACGTTTTCAAGAATCAATCACCATGGCCTACCATCGTTTTCATGGTATGGAAACACGTATTGCAAGAATATTTAACACATATGGCCCTAGAATGCGCCTCAATGATGGCCGAGTTATCCCAGCTTTTATTGGCCAAGCGCTTCGTGGAGAAGATTTAACCGTATTTGGTGACGGCACACAAACCCGCTCTTTTTGTTATGTAGATGACCAGGTAGACGGGTTATATAAACTACTATTGAGTGACTACAGCGAGCCTATTAATATTGGGAACCCAGAAGAAATAACTATATTAGATTTTGCAAAGGAGATTATCAAATTAACGGGGACCGAGCAAAAAATAGTATACAAAGAACTTCCTAAAGACGATCCCCTTCAACGCGAACCAGACATTACACTAGCTAGAAATATTTTAGGGTGGGAACCTAAAATGCCTAGGGATGAAGGAATGAAAATTACGTTTGAATATTTTAAAAGTTTAACGAAAGAAGAGCTTTTTAAGAGTGAACACAAAGATTTTTCAAAACACATAAGGTCTTAACGCATATGATTTTTAAAAGAGGAAGGTATTCGGGGTTTTTAAGGCCCATATCTTATGCCATTGATTTATCTGTAATTTTCGGTTTTGCCTTTCTTTTATTTGAAGGAAGCTCTTCTTATACCAGCTACATCTTCTTCATGTCAATTGCCTGGATTAGCAGCTCTACAATTCTTAATTTTTATGAGATTTACAGGTTCACAAAATTTACCAGCATCCTCACACTGGCCATAAAACAAGCCCTTGCTTTTTTGCTATTGGTATTTGCTTTCTTTGGCTTTTATACAGAGTTGCAAGAAGAGGCAAGTTCTATTCTAAAATATGTAGGCTTGGTAATGGGTCTTGTCTTTTTAATCAAGATCTCTATCTATTATGTATTAAAAAAATACAGACGGTTGCTTGGCGGAAATCACAGAAGGGTAGTTATTCTTGGGGCTAATGATAAAACCAAAGAACTAGAAAATTTCTTTACTCAAAACACAGAATATGGGTATGCCCTTGTAAATAGGTATGATATCAAACACGATGAAGAAAAACAACTAGAGGTGGTTTTCAAGGAAATAATCGAGAGTAATATTGATGAAATATATGCATCTGTAAATGCTCTAAGTGATTCTTGCATGGCAAAAGTGATTGGGTTTGCAGACAACAACTTAAAAGTTTTAAAGTTTCTCCCAGACAATAAAGAGATTTTTGGCAAGAAACTAGATTTTTCATATTATGGCTATCTCCCTATTTTATCGCTTAGAAAAATCCCTACCGACGAACCCTTTAATAAATTTATAAAACGTGCCTTTGACATCTTACTCTCGTTATTTGTTATTGTATTTGTAGTTTCATGGTTAACTCCAATTCTTGGAATATTTATTAAACTAGAATCTAAAGGACCTGTTTTCTTCAAGCAAAAAAGAAACGGTTTAGATTATAAAGAATTTTACTGCTATAAGTTTAGATCCATGACACCAAGTTTAACTGCAGATTTATACCAGGCTACAAAAGGAGATACCAGGGTGACTAAAGTGGGCCGTATTATTCGAAAAACAAGCATGGATGAATTGCCACAGTTTATTAACGTTCTTAAGGGAGATATGTCTGTGGTTGGACCCAGGCCACATATGGTAAGCCATACCCATATGTACGCAGAAAGAATTGATAAATTCATGGTGCGCCACTTTGTAAAACCTGGCATTACTGGTTTGGCACAAGTAAGTGGATATAGAGGAGAGGTTGAAACAGACTCAGACATTATTAACAGAGTAAAATGCGATATTTTTTATCTGGAAAATTGGTCTATCCTTATGGATCTTAAAATTGTATTTCAAACTGTTTACAATGCCGTAAAAGGTGAGGAAAAAGCATATTAACCTTTTTCTTAAAACAGCCTGTTTAGTACCGCTTCGTTTTATTGAATTTAAAAACATCTGTTTACAAACGGCTAATAATCACTATCTTTAACCTATGGAGAAAAAATGTCCAGAATGTGGTGACAAAATTATGGGGCGCGCAGATAAAAAATTCTGTAGCGACGGCTGCCGCAACTCACACAATAACACCTTAAATAAAGACAGTAGTAACCTGGTGCGAAATATAAATAATAGATTGCGTAAAAATTACCGCACTCTAAAGACCTTGAATGCCAAAGACAAAACCAAGGTAAAGAAGGAAGCATTACTAAAACATCATTTTGATTTCAAGTACTATACATCTCAATACATAACAAAAACGGGGTCTGTGTATTATTATGTCTATGATCAAGGATACTTAGCACTAGAGAATGATTGGTATCTACTTGTTAAAGTAGATGTTACTTTATAAATAAAATAGCTGCTTTCTTTTGTTTAGAAGCCTAAGATAAAAATGTCTTTTAAAAAATTAATTCTTCTCCATGAAACACTTTAGTGCGCTTGCCTCGTTTGTTGTCATTATATTTTTGATAGGCTTTAGCTTTGATAGCTTGTTGCCTACTAGGGCAACATTATCCTCTGCTCCAGACACAGAATTCTCTGCAGAGCGGGCACTAGTGCCGCTTCATCAAATTGCAAAGGCACCACATTACCACGGCACCGACGAACACAACCGCGTACGGAGTTTTATTGTTTCAGAGTTAAAAAAACTAGGTCTTGAAACAGAAGTACAACAAGCGTTTGTCTTAAGTAATAATAACAAGAGACTTGTAAAGCCAAAAAATATTGTTGCCAGATTAAAAGGGAGTGGCGCTGGAAAAGCATTGGTTTTATTGTCTCATTATGATAGTGCCTTAGTGCCTTCTCTTGGGGCAAGTGATGCAGGAAGTGGTGTGGTAACTATTCTGGAAAGTTTACGCGCCTATAATGCCAGTGGCAAAAAACCCATCAATGATATTATTGTGCTTTTTACAGATGCAGAAGAGATTGGTTTGGTTGGGGCATCACTCTTTGTAAACAAACACCCTTGGGCAAAAAACGTCGGGCTTGTTCTTAACTTCGAGGCGCGAGGTAGTGGCGGGCCTAGCAACATGATTGTTGAAACCAATGGCGGAAACACCAACCTTATTAAGGCCTTTACTGCAGCAGACGTTTCTTATCCTGTAGCATCCTCTTTAATGTACAGTGTTTATAAAATGCTTCCAAATGATACAGACTCTACCGTTTTTAGAGAAGATGGCGATATAGAAAGTATGTTTTTTGCATTTATCGATGACCACTATGACTATCATACCGCCAACGATACCGTAGAGAATCTAGACATAGAAACACTGCAACATCAAGGAAGTTATTTGCTTCCTTTATTGCATTATTTTACAGCCTCAGATTTAAGCGCGCTAAAAGCAGAGGATGATGCTGTGTATGTAAATATGCCATTAGTAAAGTTTATCCACTATCCGTTTTCATGGATCTTACCCATGGTTATACTTGCCTTTGTTTTATTTTTTGTGGTCTTAGGATATGGCTTCTCCAGACACAAGCTAAACCTCAACGGCATTCTAAAAGGGTTTTATCCACTTCTACTCTCTCTTATAATTTGTGGATTACTTGGGGTTTTTGGGTGGAAACTACTAAGCTACATGTACCCACAATACCAAGAAATACAGCATGGTTTTAAATACAATGGGCATGCCTATATTGGTTTGTTTGTGGCGCTTTGTTTAGGGATATTATTTAAGGTATACAACTATTTTAGCAAGCGTAACGGAGTTATAAATCTATTTGCGGCACCCCTTTTTTTATGGTTGGTGGTTAATGTGCTTGTTTTTGTATTTTTAAAAGGAGCTGCATTTTTTATCATACCGGTCTTTTTTGGTTTGCTTTCTTGGGCAATTCTTATAAGGTGGTCAAACCCAAGCTTTATTGGTATGGCCTTATTGGCTGCACCAGCCTTGTTTTTGTTTGCACCTCTTATTCAGTTTTTTCCTGTTGGATTGGGGTCAGATCATATCGTGATTAGCTGCATATTCACTGTTTTATTATTTGGCTTATTACTCCCTGTTTTTGGATTTTATAAGCTTAAAAACATCTTGTCCTACCTGTTTTTTGGATTGGCATTGCTGTTCTTTATTATAGCACACACGCAAAGTTCTTTTTCTGAAATACGCCAAAAGCCAAACAGCTTATCTTACTATAATAATCTTGACACCAAAGAGGCCTATTGGGTTACCTATGATGCCATTTTAGACCCTTGGACGCAACGCTATTTGGGAGAAGACCCAGAACCAGCATCAAAATATATTGAAAGTGCCGCGGGAAGCAAATACAATACAAGCTATAAATACGCTGCACAAGCACCTGTGGTGGCTGTTCCAGGGTTTACCATAACAATTAATCATGATAGTGTCCGCCAAGCAATGCGCAGGGTTGGTTTTACCATTACACCCCAGCGAGATGCCCACCAAATACGTCTATACACAAACAAGGACGTTCATTTTTCATCCCTAGAATTTAATGGCATGGCCGTTTTTGAAAATGACAGTTTAGGACAGGGCTCTCTTAGTAGAACGACCGATGAATTACTAAGATACTACGTTGCAGATACAGATTCACTACACGTTTTTTACACCTTGCCAGAAAGTGAACCTTCACCAATATTTAAAGTGCTTGAATACGGGTTTGATTTAATGAGCAATCCTTTACTAAATGTAATGCCAAGAGCAAAAAACATGATGCCAAAGCCTTTTATAAATACAGATGCTGTAATCAACAAAAAAACATTCAGGATTCAAAAAAGCACAAAGCAACAGGATACGCTTCAATAATTTAAAAATTTCAGCTTGAAAAAAACAATTGCAATTGCAGGATTGGGTTGGCTAGGAAAACCACTAGCACAACATTTATCATTTTTAGGATACACTATAAAAGGCTCTGTAACATCTCAAAACAAGGCCGCCTCTCTAAAGAAAAGCGGCATTGATGCTTATGTAATTAATAGCACAGAAGATGGAATTTACGGTGCAGTTCAAGGGTTTTTAAAAACTGCAGACACCTTGGTGATTATGATTCCTCCAGGACTCAGAAGAAACACTGGAGCAGATTATGTCTTAAAAATGTCTCATTTTTTATCTGAAATTCTAAAATCTAAGGTGACCAACATTATATTTATAAGCAGTACCTCAGTCTACAACGACAGTCAAGGAGACGTGACAGAAAAACACATCCCACTACCAAACACAGAAGCCGGAAGGCAATTATTTCAAGTAGAACAATTGTTTTTTAATGCTACCGGAATTAGCACCAGTATTGTGCGCTTTGGAGGGCTTATAGGAGGCTCTAGACAGCCCGTAAAGTACCTGGCGGGAAGAACAGAGCTGGATGGCGGAAATGCCCCTGTAAACCTAATACATAGAAAAGATTGTATTGGTATTATTTCAAGCATTATAAAGCAAAGTGCCTATGGTCAAGTTTTTAATGCCGTACACCCAACACACCCAAAGAAAAAAGAGTATTATTCTCAAAAAGCAAAACAGCTTGATCTCACTTGTCCAGAATTTATAGATCAAGATGATGACGCGCCAACCAAACAAGTTGATTCCATAAACCTAGCAGCTATCCTAAAATATACGTTTAAAGAAACACTTTAGTGTATTGAGAAAACAAGAAAAGAGCCCAAAAAACGAGCTCTTTTTAACATCTGTTAATGCTCTGAGATTACCAAATACGGACCCTGTCTTCTGGAGCCACATACATTGGATCACCCACTACAATATTAAATGCCTCGTAAAATGAATCTACATTTTTTAGCGGCTCTGTAGCTCTCCACCTTCCTGGTGTGTGAGGGTCTGTCTTTACTTGTGTGCGCAAAGACTCATCTCTTTGTTTGGTTCTCCATACAGTTGCCCAACTCATAAAAAAGCGTTGCTCTGCAGTAAAGCCGTCAAGATCTTCCGGTCTTCCGTTTTCTTTAAAGTGACGTTGCAAACCATCATAGGCAGCGAGTACCCCACCAAGATCTCCAATATTTTCACCCAAAGTAAAAGCCCCATCGACATAAACACTGTCAATTACTTCAATTTTGCTGTATTGATCTGCTAATGCCTTTCCTCGCTCACCAAACTGAGCTAAATCTTCTTCTGTCCACCAGTTTATCAAATTACCATCACCGTCAAAACGGGCACCACTGTCATCAAAAGCATGCGATATTTCATGACCAATAACTGCACCAATACCACCATAATTTACAGCGTCATCTGCTTTATAATCATAAAATGGAGGTTGTAGAATAGCTGCAGGAAATACAATCTCATTATTAAATGGATTAAAATACGCATTTACTGTTTGTGGAGACATCCCCCATTTAGTTCTATCTACAGGCTCATTAATTTCTGATAAGTTTTTCTTAAGAGACCAAAGGCTCACTGCCTGCATGTTATCATAATAGCTTTTATCTTCAGTTACCACCATGCTACTATAATCTTCCCAGCTATCTGGATACCCAATTTTTACAGTAAACTTGTTTAATTTTTCTACGGCTTTTGTTTTTGTTTCTTCGCTCATCCAGTCTAATGCCATGATGCGATCTTGATATGCGGCAATAACATTTATGATCATTTTTTCTGCTTTTTGCTTTGCCTCTGGTGGAAACATTTCATCTACATATAGTTTCCCTAATGCTTCACCAACAGACCCGTTTACGGTCGCTAAGGCGCGTTCATCTGCAGGACGCTGTTTTTTAGCGCCACTTAATGTTTTGCTATAAAAGTCCCAATTGGCTTTTTCAATTTTTGTGGTTAATTGTCCAGTAGCATTATTAAACGTTGCCCAACGCATAACCATTTTCCAGGTGTCAACATCTCCAGTTGCAAAGGTGTTTTGTAACACCTCCATGTATTTGGGTTGCATTACAATAAGGGTGTCTAATTGTTTTTCAACACCAAAATCCTTTAGTGCTTGCCTCCATGAAATAGCAGGCACCATTTCTTGAAGTTGCACCATTGATCTAGGGTTGTTAAAGTTTCTAAAATCCCGGCTTTGCACCTTGTCAAGTCTTGGTGATGCAAGTGTTGTCTCGAAAGCTAAAATCATTTCAGCTTGAGAACGAGCCGCTGGCTGTTCATCTCCTAAAAACTGTAACATCCTAGTAATGTGGGCTACGTATTGGCTACGAATTTCAATAGACTTAGCGTCTGTATTGGTGTAGTAATCTCTGTCTGGCAATCCTAATCCACCTGGAGTAACATAGGCAGAATTAATTGCACTATTTGAGGGGTTTGAAAAGGCCGCCAATCCAAAAAATGGTTGTGAAACACTAGTAGCATATTGGGCCATAACATTTTGAAGATCTGTTATGGTATTTATGCTAGCAATAGCATCAAGAGCATTTTTTATGGGCGCAATACCAGCTTTATTTCTTGCAATAGTGTCTAGCTTTGTATTAAATATAGCAATTGCCTTTGCCTGATCTGTAGATGCCTCATAGGCTCCGCCTTTATCAGCTTTTTCAAGAATGCCTAGTACATCTTTATCTGTACTTTTACGTAATACTCCAAAACCACCCCAACGCACTTGATCTTCTGGAATTTCGGTGTTTTTCATCCAACTACCGTTTACGTAGTTATAAAAATCATCTTTAGGACTCAAGCTTGTGTCCATGTTAGATAAAATAATTCCATGTTCTTGTTCAGCTCCTTTGGTGTTATTACAAGCTGTAAAAACAATACTTGTTGCGGCTAAAAAAAGCCATACTCTAATTTTCATAATAATTTATTTTTATGTGATTCGTTGTTTTAACTACTATAATGTAGTCCCACGGATTTCTTATTTTGATTTATTGACGCTGGCTTTATAAATAGAATCTAGCCGCTTTTTACGAAGGTCCATTTCTTTCTGTTCGTTGTTTTTGACCTTGTTGTCCTCGGTGTCTTTTTCAAATTTTTCATTGATTTGAATAATCAAATTGGCAGTTGCTGTATTCATTTCTAAAATAGCTACTTGTATTGCAAGTGTGTCTACCCTACCTTTATTGGCTTCTTGCTTTATAATAGCCGCTCTTGTAGTGGTAACAATAAGGCGAGAAGAGATTGCTTGTGTTCTTAGAGTATCAGGTATTTTTTTAGTCAATGAATCCATTCTAGAAACTAGCAATGCACTTCGCTGTTGAACTGTTTTTAAGGATGCTCCATTAATAGCCAATACCTCTGTTGTAACATCTTCAAAAACGGGCCATTGATCAATATAATTAGCCGCGCTAGAAGAAAAAACTGGCAGTGTGGTATTGCTTTCACCAAATAGTTTACTGGAAACTGGTTTTTTTATTATGGCCTGTGTCTCTAATGTTTGAGTATCACCACAGCTCAAAACAAAAAACAATAGCCCAATACCAGCAAAAAAAAAGAGTTCCCGTTTCATAATAGCGTTTAGTTAACACAAATATAGCTTTTCTCCATCAAACGTGTATTTTTCGGTGTGTTTTATAGTGGTAAATAGTACTATATTTACATTAAACTTTGAGGTAATATTATGGGAAAAAGAATTTTAATTATTGGAGCCTCTGGGCAAATTGGTAACGAACTTACCATGTATTTACGCAATATGTACGGAAATCAAAAAGTGATCGCAAGTGATATTCGTGAAGCCAGTGATGCCGTTATGGAAAGTGGTCCTTTTGAAATTCTTGATGCGATGGATTATAATGCTATCGAGAAGATAGTAACACGTTATGAAATTACAGATGTATACTTAATGGCAGCCATGTTGAGTGCTACTGCAGAGAAGTTTCCAATGAAGGGCTGGGATTTAAATATGACATCTTTGTTTAATGTACTAAACCTTGCTAAGGAAAATAAAATTAAAAAAATATTTTGGCCTTCAAGTATTGCTGTTTTCGGCCCCACAACACCCAAAACAAATACAGCACAACACACCGTAATGGAGCCTTCTACAGTCTATGGAATAAGCAAGCAAACTGGAGAGCGGTGGTGTGAGTATTATCACAATCGGTATGGTGTAGATGTTCGCAGCATACGCTATCCTGGTTTGATTAGTTATAAAACCCTTCCAGGAGGAGGAACCACAGATTATGCAGTCGATATTTATCACAAAGCTTTGAAGGATAAAAGCTATAGTTGTTTTTTAGGCGCAAAGACTACATTGCCAATGATGTTTATGGATGATGCCATTCGTGCCACTACTAAGATTATGCTGGCAGCTCCCCAAGAAATAAAAATTAGAAATGCATATAACCTGGCAGCATTAAGTTTTAACCCAGAAGAGCTTGCGATTAGCATCCAAAAACATATTCCTGATTTTACTATTGAGTACGAGCCAGATTTTAGACAAGCCATAGCAGATTCATGGCCAGCAAGTATTGATGATTCACAGGCTAGAAAAGATTGGGGATGGAAACACGAAGTAAGCCTTGACCAAATGACCGAGGTAATGATTGATAATTTAAAATAAGGACTAAAATATACTTGCAAAATCGCTTATTAATTTCTTCTTGGGAGCATACATAGCGGTCGCTATCTCAAAAAATTAAAAAAAGAATTTACTGTATAAAAAAAGGCAAACGAGATGTTCACCTTTTTTTGCCCCAAATTTTACCATGAACTTAACCTACTTATGCTATGGTATAAGTCAAATGTATCATAAATTTTATAGTAATAATAATACTTTCACTGCTTTTGGATAAAGTGAAATTAAAAGACGATAAACGGCTTAATTATTAACGAATTGACAATATTTTAACGATTAGTATGCTCTTTCCGGATTTCCTTCAAAGAAATTTACGTAGGCTCTGTTTACAACTCTATTCCCTCCATTGGTTGGATAGTCTCCTGTAAAATACCAATCTCCTAGATTTTTAGGACATGCTTTGTGCAAATCATCTACAGACTGAAATATTAACTTCACTTTTGTTGTAATACTATCTTCTGAAATTATCTCAGCGATCTTATCTGATATTTCTTCATCTGTAAAGGGCGCATAAAGTTCTTTTACATGGTTTATAACCTCTGCATCTGCAAGTAAAAGTTGTTTTTTACATTTATGATAAATCTCTTCGATGATGGCCTCTGTACCATTGTCTTTATGTAATTCAACAGCCGCATTAAAAGCAACAAGCTTTTCTAGTCGAGCCATATCGATTCCATAACAGTCTGGATACCGTATTTGAGGAGCAGAAGACACCACAACAATTTGTTTGGGTTTTAGGCGGTCTAGCATTCGTAAAATGCTCTTCTTTAATGTGGTTCCGCGCACAATACTATCATCAATAATCACTAAATTATCTGTAGCCTTCACTACTCCATAGGTTACATCATAAACATGCGCCACTAAATCATCTCTACTACTGTCATCTGTAATAAACGTGCGTAGCTTTACATCTTTAATAGCAATCTTTTCGGTGCGTATTTTATGAGCCTGTATTTCGTTAAGTCGTTCTGGTGTAAGGGAAATTCCTTCTTTTAAAATGGCTTCGTTTTTTTGTTTATTTAGCTCATTCTGGGCAGCATCTAGCATCCCGTAGAAAGAAGTTTCAGCAGTGTTTGGAATAAATGAAAAGACACTGTTTTCTGTGTCATGATCAATAGCTGCCAATACTTTAGGCATAATCAATCTCCCTAATTCTTTTCGTTCTTGGTAAATTTCGGCATCACTACCGCGAGAGAAATAAATGCGTTCAAAAGAACAAGACTTGCGCTCTAATGGAGGCACTATTTCTGAAATGCTCATGCTACCATCCTTTTTAAGAATCATGGCATTTCCTGGATCTATTTCTTTTACATCTTCAAAGGCAACATTAAAAACGGTTTGTATTACAGGGCGTTCACTAGCAACAACTACTACCTCATCATCTTTATAATAATACGCTGGACGAATTCCTGCAGGGTCCCGTAATACAAAAGCATCTCCATGACCTAGTAATCCTGCCATAGCATATCCACCATCCCAGTTTTTGGCAGATTTTTTTAAGATCTTTTCAATGTTTAGGTTTTCAATGATATGAGCAGAAGCTTCCATTTTGGATAGGCCTTGCTTTTTTGCTTTTTTGTATAACCTGGCAACACCTTGATCTAAGAAATGACCAATGTTTTCAAGTATTGTAATAGTATCTGCCTTTTCTTTAGGGTGCATTCCTAAATCAATTAAGTTTTGGAATAACTCTGTGGTATTGGTCATGTTAAAGTTCCCTGCAATAATAAGGTTGCGATGCATCCAGTTATTTTGTCTTAAAAAGGGATGCACAGTTTCTACGCTATTGCCACCAAAGGTTCCATACCGTACATGGCCCAACATGAGTTCTCCTATATAAGGAATTTCTTTTTTCTGCGCCGCAACATCATCTTTAATGGCTGGGTTTTTTTCAAACTCAGTATTAATTCGATTATTGATTTGAGCAAAAATATCTTGAATGGGTTGAGACTTGTTAGACCGCACTCTACTTATGTATCGTTCTCCTGGTGTGGGGTCTAATTTTATACTTGCAAAACCAGCACCGTCTTGACCACGGTTGTGCTGTTTTTCCATCATTAAATACATTTTATTCACTCCGTAAAAAGCTGTACCGTATTTTTCTTTGTAAAACTCCAAAGGTTTTAACAAACGTACTAGCGCAATTCCGCATTCGTGTTTTAAAGCGTCACTCATATTCATTTCTCGCGGAGGCGAGAATCTTATTAATGATTAATAATCGTATGTATGTAAATCAAAAACGTCCCAAAATTTGGGACGCATTGTTATGATAAATCTATTTCGTATTGTGTCAAGCTCTTAAATTGATGTAAGCGAATGTCTATTTCTTGCTTTGTTAAGTTTTGCATGCGCTCGGTGCCAAATTTTTCTACACAAAAGGAGGCTAAACATGAGCCGTAAATAATTGCTCTTTTCATGTTTTCAAAACTATAATCTGCTGTCTTTGCTAGATACCCTGTAAATCCTCCTGCAAAAGTGTCTCCTGCTCCTGTGGGGTCAAACACCTCTGCTAGTGGCAAGGCTGGGGCAAAGAACATTTCATTTTTATAAAAAATCAAGGCGCCATGTTCTCCTTTTTTAATCACGACATATTTTGGTCCCATCTCCATGATTATCTTAGCGGCATTTACCAAAGAATATGCTCCAGACAACTGTCTTGCCTCTTCATCATTAATGGTTATAACGTCTACCTTAGCGATTACTTTTTTAAGATCTTCTAGAGCTATGTCCATCCAAAAATCCATCGTGTCTAAGACAACCATTTTTGGATTATTCATTTGGTCAATGACACTCATTTGAACCATTGGGTGCAGGTTTCCTAGCATCACCACCTCTGCATCTTTATAGGTCTGGGGCACTACTGGATTAAATGTTTCTAAGACATTAAGCTCTGTGGCCAAAGTATCTCTAGAGTTCATGTCATTATGATACTTCCCGCTCCAAAAGAAGGTTTTCCCTTGCTTTACAATTTCAAGGCCTTCTAAGTTCATGCCTTTATCTTCTAACATCTCGATATCATTTTTTGGGAAATCTCCTCCCACGACAGACACAATAGCGCCATCTATATCAAACTGTGAAGCAGACAAGCCAATATAGGTTGCGGCTCCTCCTAAAATTTTATCGGTTTTTCCAAAAGGAGTCTCAATAGCATCAAAAGCTACGGTCCCTACAATAACAAGTTTACTCATACAATTATTTGCAATAATTAAGCTGTAAATTTAATCAATTAAATGAGAAATAAGAAGTTTTATCAAACAGTCTATTACAGAATTATTGTTAGGAAATTTCAGTTACAATAAACTGTGTTAGCAGGCATTTCGTCGGCAAATCTAGGCATGTTGATGCTCAAAAAACACATCCCTAATGCACATCCATATATAAGGTTTGGTTCAAAAAGGAGTCTGCCAATTGTTGTAAAAAAATAAAAAACACTAAGTGCTCTTATGTTACTAGCTTATTTTCTTCCAAAATCTGCAGGAATTTCTCCCCAAGCTTTTGTTTCCCATTTAACCATAACGCTGCTGTAAGAATTGTTTTTTAGCCAAAGTTCAGCGCGCGTTATAAGCTCAAAGATTGGGTCATTCTTTTTGGTCTTTTTTAGCTTTGTGTTGCATTTCTTCTTTTTTACCCAGCCCATTGCAGTTCTAGAGTCAGAATAGATGATTCGATCACTTTTTTGCATTTTAAGATATGCCAGTCCATGAACAAGGGCTAGAAATTCACCTACATTATTAGTTCCTTGATAAAATGGTCCTTGATGAAATAACTGCTTTTGGGTTTGAGTATCCACCCCGCGGTATTCCATTATTCCAGGATTCCCACTACAAGCGGCATCAACAGCAATTGAATATAAATTTGGCACTCCGTATGCTGATTTTTCTGCTGCGGTAAGCGTTTTTTTCTTAGACCCGCCTTTACCTTTATAGTCATGGTAGCTTTTATTGTATGCTGTTTTTGCTGCTTGCAAAGATTCAAAGCTCATATATTGGGCTCCTGCCACACTCTTTATAGCTTGTTGACACTCCTTCCAGCTATGAAAAATCCCGGCTGGGTTACCAAACCAAACAACATAATATTTTTGTTTTTTCTTTATCATTGTGCCTTTTTACATTTTACCATTAAACAGTACCTCTTCGATGACTTTAGAAAACCATTGATGTTCTAAGCCCTGGACCTTTATTGCAACATCCTCTGGGGTATCTGTTGGCGCTATGTTTATTTTCTTCTGAAATATAATGGCTCCTTCGTCATACTGCTGGTTTACATAATGTATGGTAATTCCTGTTTCAGTTTCTTTGTTTTTTACCACAGCCTGGTGAACATAATGCCCATACATTCCTTTTCCACCATACTTTGGTAGTAACGCTGGATGTATGTTAATCACTTTGTTTTGGAATGTTTTTATGATGTTTTCAGGAAATTTAAGCAAAAATCCCGCTAAAACGATAAGATCTGGTTTTCGCTCTTTCAATAAAGAAAGCAGGCCTTTAGGGGCTAACATTTCGGCTTTACTAAAAGACAACGCCTCTACTTTCAATGCTTTTGAACGGTTTAACGCCTTAGCATCCTTTTTGTTTGAGAACACACAAACAACTTCAGCAACATTTGTGTTCTGAAAATATTTTATAACGTTTTGAGTGTTGGTGCCGTTGCCTGAAGCAAATATTACAATACGCTTCTTCATAGGTTTCTTTGGGTGTTCAGAGAAGTTATCATCAATAAATATCACAAAAGTAAGGCAATAGAGATTCACTTCGCTTAAAAATGTTTAATTTGCTTGTAGATTTTTTTTTTAAAGTGGTGTTTTAAGTTAAAATAATTTATTTTTACCGCTTAATTAAAATTTAAAAAACAAAGATTATGTCAGACATTGCATCAAGAGTAAAAGCTATCATCGTCGATAAATTAGGTGTAGACGAGAACGAAGTTGTAAACGAAGCGAGCTTCACTAACGACCTAGGAGCAGACTCACTAGATACGGTTGAGCTTATTATGGAATTTGAAAAAGAATTTGATATCCAAATTCCAGATGACCAGGCTGAAAACATTGCTACAGTAGGTCAAGCAGTTTCATATATTGAAGAAAACAAATAAGATACATTCTTTATGGAATTAAAGCGAGTTGTAGTAACTGGTCTTGGCGCACTTACCCCTATTGGAAATAACATCCAAGAATATTGGGACGCTCTAAAAAGCGGAAAAAGTGGATGTGCCCCTATTACCTATTTTGATACTGAAAAGTTCAAAACAAAATTTGCTTGTGAAATTAAGGATTATGATCCATTACAACATTTTGACCGCAAAGAGGCTAGAAAACTAGACCGTTTTGCTCAATACGCAATGGTCTCTAGTGACGAAGCAATACGAGATGCAGCCATAGATATGGATGCTATAGATAAATTTCGTGTTGGTGTTATTTGGGGAGCGGGTATTGGTGGTATTGAAACATTTCAAAATGAAGTAATAAACTTTTCTGAAGGGGATGGAACGCCACGTTTCAACCCCTTTTTTATTCCTAAAATGATTGCAGATATTGCTCCTGGTAATATATCAATCAAACATGGATTTATGGGGCCAAACTATACAACGGTCTCTGCCTGTGCTTCTTCTGCCAATGCAATGATTGATGCGCTAAACTATATACGTTTAGGACATTGTGATATTATTGTAACAGGAGGAAGTGAAGCCGCTATTACTATGGCTGGTTTAGGTGGTTTTAACGCCATGCACGCACTCTCTACAAGAAATGAATCTCCAGAATCTGCTTCAAGACCCTTTGATGCTACTCGTGATGGATTTATACTAGGAGAAGGCGCTGGCGCATTAATATTAGAAGATTACGATCACGCAAAAGCGCGTGGTGCAAAAATATATGCCGAGGTAATTGGTGGTGGAATGTCAAGTGATGCATATCACATGACGGCGCCACATCCAGAAGGTATTGGTGTAGAACGTGTGATGCATAACTGTCTAAATGACGCTGGTATAGATGCCGGTGAAGTAGATGCAATTAACACTCACGGTACCTCAACACCCCTTGGAGATGTTGCAGAACTAAAAGCAATTAGCAAGGTCTTTGGCGCACATGCCAATAAAATCAATATCAATTCTACAAAATCTATGACGGGTCACTTACTGGGTGCCGCAGGTGCTATAGAGGCTATTGCTTCTATACTTTCTATGCAGCATAGTTTAGTACCCCCTACTATTAACCATACCACAGTTGATCCAAACATAGACCCATCTTTAAATTTAACACTCAACAAAGCACAAAAACGACAAGTAAATGTCGCCATGAGCAACACCTTTGGCTTTGGAGGGCACAATGCTTGTGTTTTGTTTAGAAAATTAGACGCCTAACAGCAATGGCGTCTTTAAAAAACATATTTAATCCCCGTACCCCTAAGGACGGGGATTTTTTTTTAGCAATTAAAAAATTATTGAGCTTCAGTCCTAAAGACATTAGCATTTACGAAGAAGCCTTTACCCATCGATCTACTAATACCACCTCTGTTGAAGGACATGCACAAAACTATGAGCGCATGGAGTTTCTTGGAGACGCTATGCTAAGCTCTATTATTGCAGCGCATCTATTTAATAAGGTTCCTGGCGGTGACGAAGGGTATCTTACAAAGATGCGAAGCAAGGTAGTGAGTAGAGAGCACCTCAATGAATTAGGGCGTGATCTACAACTCATCAAGCATGTGAAAACTACGGTGCCTATTGGCCAGTTTGGGGGCAATATTCACGGCAATGTCTTTGAGTCACTCGTTGGTGCAATATATCTTGATAGGGGTTATAAGTACTGTGAGAAATTCATCAATAAACGGGTCATTATACCGTATGTTGATATTGAAAAACTAGAAGGTAAGGTTATAAGTTATAAAAGTCTTTTTATTGAGTGGTGCCAGAAAAATAAGCATCAGTTTAAGTTTGCTGTTTATGAAGACACCGGAAATGAAACACTTAAACACTTTGCGGTAAAACTAAACTTAGACGGAGAAACAGTAGGGAAAGCTCGGGCAACCTCCAAAAAGAAAGCTGAAGAGCAAGCGGCCAAGAGAGCCTATTACAAATTACAAGAAGCAATTGACGGCTTTAGTAAAAAAAGCTAAGCCCATTATCGTTGCTTCCTGCAAAGACACCACTACATGACTACAACATATCGTGGTTTAAGGTAGAATTCACAACATCTTTACATATTGTTACTAAAAGTATCTTTACTTTTATAGGCTAGCAGTATACCCATGGGAACTCACAAACTAGTATTAGACGATGATTTTGAAGAAGATTTCTCACTCATTGCTATTCATTGTAGTGAAGAGCCCTACAAAACTGCTTATATACTCAACCAATTTGCGCGTTTAAAGTTACGCCGCAACAAAGTTGATTTGTCATATTCAATCAAGGGTTTAGAAATTAACTTCCCCCTTTTTAGATTTGAAGATTTGGCCAATTACACAAACTATAAGTTGGTTGCTAATAAATGTAAATCTGCAGTTGCTAAAATTAACCAAAGCGGAGAATTATTCGAAAACACAATGGGCGAGGAAACGGTAATAACGCACCTTATCCCGGAACTTAAAAAAGTAGATTACTTTTTGAAAATCCAAAGTGATTTTGATAAAGTAGGAACCAAAATGTTGATCACAGCTGTCAACGATATAAAACAAATTATTTCTGCCTACGAAGTAGATACAGAAACGCTTAAATCAAAGCACAATCTAATATTTGACTAAATGCATACCCAAAAAAAGACTAAAATTGTAGCCACCCTTGGCCCTGCTACAGCAGACAGAAAAGTACTTAAAGAAATGATTCTAGCTGGAGTTAATGTGTTTCGCGTTAATTTTTCTCATGCAAATTATGACAATGTAAAAGAAGTTGTTGCTCTCATTAGAGATTTAGGGACTCAACTTAATACATCAACCGCAATTCTTGCAGATTTACAAGGGCCTAAATTAAGAGTTGGCATGATGAAAGAAGAAGTGTTTGTTCATCCAGGAGACGAGATTTTGTTTTGCACGGGAGAGGAGTTTGAAGGAACTTCAAAGAGAGTATTTATGAACTACAATAATTTCCCTAAGGATGTTAAAAAGGGCGAGCGTATTCTTCTTGATGATGGAAAATTAATGTTTGAAGTCATCGCTACAGACGGTAAAACAGAAGTAAGAACGAAAGTAATACAAGGAGGTCCGTTGCGCTCTAGAAAAGGTGTTAACCTTCCAAACACTAATATTTCATTGCCTGCTTTAACAATCAAGGATAAAGAGGATGCTATTTTTGCAATCTCTCTTGAGGTAGATTGGATTGCCTTATCATTTGTAAGACATGCTGAAGATTTAAAAGAATTACAAGCATTAATTAAAGCAAATAGCAAGTACAAAATTCCAATTATAGCTAAAATTGAGAAACCTGAAGCTGTAGCAAATATTGAAAAAATCGTTGCTCATTGTGATGGTTTAATGGTAGCCCGTGGTGATCTAGGAGTAGAGGTGCCTGCAGAGGAGGTTCCTTTAATTCAAAAAGAATTAGTGCTTACAGCAAAGAGAGCTAGAATACCTGTGATTATTGCCACTCAAATGATGGAAACAATGATTTCATCATTAACCCCAACAAGAGCAGAGGTAAATGATGTTGCAAACTCTATTATGGATGGAGCAGATGCAGTAATGTTAAGTGGTGAAACTTCTGTAGGAAAGTTCCCTGTAGAGGTAATTCAAAAAATGGCAAATATTTGCAAGCAGGTGGAAAACAGCTCTCTTATCTCCGTGCCACATCAACCACCTCACATTCGTACCAAACGCTATATAACAAAATCTATTTGTTACCATGCAGCAAGTATGGCAAATGAAATTAAAGCAACGGCTATTTGTACTTTAACCAATAGTGGTTATACTGCTTTTCAAATATCTGCATGGAGACCAGATGCTCACATCTTAGTGTTTACTAATAACCCTAGAATTCTTTCAAGATTAAATTTGCTTTGGGGTGTAAAATCATTCTTCTACGACAAATATGTAAGCACAGATGAAACAGTAGAAGACGTTAACAAAATTGCACATGAAAGAGGTTTTGTGTCAAAAGGAGACCACCTTATTAACTTGGCGGCAATGCCTATTGTAGATAAAGGAATGGTAAATACGCTGCGTATTTCTCAGGTTTAATCCTTGCTGCTAAAATTATAGCTTTAAAAGAGCCTTAAAAATTTATTTTAAGGCTCTTTTTTTTTAGTTAGTAATGCTCATAAATACCCTCTAGTACACAATACGCGCCTCTTCTATTTTCATCATGTTGTCTTGTTGTGTAATGCTAACAGTGCGCTTAAAATCTTGAGACACAAAAGTAAATACAATCTTTAACAGAGTGTCTTCAACGCGGCTAACCTGTAATTCACTTAGCAAGGTACTTGCTAATTTATTTGGGTTATTGATAACTTCTTGGTCTTCACCCTTTGGCTCTGGCAGAGCAAAAGATCTTGGAATTTCATATAGTTTTTGAGCAATTAAGTACGCTTCATGCCATTTTATAGTAGGAATTAACAGCGTTTGTGTGTTGCTTGGCTCACTAGCTGTTCCGCCCACAAGAGCTGTTATGGATGCTGTTGGATGCGTATTTTGAAGGTCTGCAATATACATCTTTGCATTAGCCCCTGGTTCTGGAGGAAACAACTCAGACAGATACCCGCTAAAGGCATATCCTGTCTTATTATTGTATGCTACTTGGTGCATGCCTCCGCTTACACCTCTAATATTCATAGTGTTGTTTTTTTCTGCTAATACAACTTCAACTTTAGTTCCGTAGGGCATTACGGCAAGTTTTTCGCTGTTTAGATTGTTGTACTCTCTTAAAGACAATCCGCTAGCAGCAGTAACGTATAAATGCCTTGTTCCTTTTTGTGGAACAACCTCCTTCACAGTTTCTGCTACTGCCACATTAGTAGTTGTCTTTTTTATTTTGTCTTGACAGGAGCTAAAAAGTGTGATCATGGCAAGTGCTGCGATATTAAAAGCTGTGTTTTTCATGTGGGTCGTGTTTTAGGTTAAGGGTAAAGAAATCGATACGCTTTAGATAGAAGCGTGTGGTCCTTTTATGTATATATAACTAACATCCCCCCATATTTGTTGCACTAGCACTGGTTTTAAAACTCGAGCTTCATTTGTACATCGTATTTTTTTTCTTCTGAAACCTTCAAACTCTCCTTCTTTTCATTATTCAAACTCGATAAAGAGATCCCTAACAAGCGTACAGAGTTTTTCATCTTTTCTTGATATAATAATTCTGTGACATGTTCCATAAGTAGGGCTTTTGTGGCAATATAATGAGGAAGTGTTTTACTGCGAGTTTGCAGCGTAAAGTCACTGTACTTTATTTTTAATGTAATGGTTTTTCCGGCTACTTTGTTTTTTTTGAGACGTCGTTCTACCTCTTGAGCTATATCCTGTAAACGCTCTATCATATACAATTCACTTGAAATGTTTTCACCAAATGTGCGTTCTGCTGCTAATGATTTTCTGGTGCGCTGAGGGCTCACTTTACTATGATGTATGCCGCGTACAATATGAAAATAAAATGGCCCGCTTTTACCGAAATTCTCTTCTAGAAACTCAAGAGACTTAGCTTTTAAATCAAGTCCTGTATAAATACCAAACCGATACATTTTTTCTTTCATCACCTTGCCAACACCATAAAACTTTTTAATGTCTAAGGCCGCTACAAAATCTAACACATCTTCTGGAGGGACTGTCTTCTGGCCATTAGGTTTATTATAATCGCTTGCAATTTTGGCTACAAATTTATTGACAGAGATTCCTGCACTAGCATTTAAGCCTGTGCGCTGTTTTATCTTGGCGCGTATCTCTTGAGCAATTAATGATGCGCTAGGGTTTCCTTTTTTGTTTTGGGTAACATCGAGATAGGCTTCGTCTAGCGAAAGAGGCTCTACCAAATCTGTATATTCAAAAAATACAGTACGTACTTTCTCTGAGATTTCTCGATACCGGTCAAAATCTGATTTTACAAAAATAAGGTGTGGGCATAATTTAATTGCCAGGGCACCAGCCATTGCAGAACGCACCCCAAACTTTCTAGCCTCATAGCTTGCTGCGCTTACTACCCCACGTTTCCCGCCACCGCCTACAGCAATAGCTTTTCCTGCCAATGATGGGTCATCCAATTGCGCTACACTAGCGTAAAAGGCATCCATGTCAACATGAATAATCTTTCTCATATGAATTGGCGTGTCCATCCCGTAAAGTTACTATCTTTAAATCACAATTATTATGAACTTTAATCAAATTACCTCCGCTTTTCAAAATGTCTCAAAACCCAATGATTTTAATAAATAAAGCCAATGAAAACGCGTAAAATCAACCCGATATTTCCTTTTAAGTGAATACAACCATGCAAGAAATAGAACGTAAATTCTTAGTTAAAAACAATGATTACAAGGCGCAAGCCACATGTCAAAAAAAAATTGTTCAAGGCTTTTTAAGCACACATCCAGAGCGCACGGTTAGGGTTCGTATTAAAGGTGATCAGGGGTTTTTAACTATTAAAGGGCTGTCTAATGAGACCGGCACTACTCGCTTTGAGTGGGAAAAAGAAATTCCACTTTCTGAAGCAGAGACGCTTCTAAGACTATGTGAAAACCCCATCATTGACAAAACTCGGTATAATATCCCCTTAGGGAGGCATCTTTTTGAAGTAGATGTTTTTACGGGAAACAACGCGGGCTTGGTAATTGCTGAGGTTGAATTAAGCTCTGAAGAGGATACTTACACTGCTCCTGCTTGGCTTGGAAAAGAGGTGACGGGTGATATAAAATATTACAATTCGAGCTTGATCCAAAAACCTTTCAAGGATTGGTAAACTCTTTTTTTAAGAAAAGAATCATCCCTAGAGATACTAAAACTAGGTTCTTAGAGTGTCAATTATTTCACTAATAACGTATTGGTTACTGGTGCCCTCTGTGCCCTCTATAAATGAAACCGCTGTGGTGCTCTTTGCAGATATTACTTTTGAAATAGCCGAAAAATGAATCATCTTAAATCCAGCTTTTTTAAATACACGTGCGTTTGTTATGTCAATGCCGCCTCCAGGCATGATTTGTATGTTGCCTGTGCTGCTTTTTAATTTTTTCAATACCTCAATGCCGTCAATTGCTTTAACGTGTTGGCCAGAAGACAGAACTCTAGTGACCCCTAAGTTTTGCAAACTCGCTAATGTTTTTATAGGATCGCCAACCACATCAAAGGCTCTATGAAAGGTAAATTCTAGACCTGCTGAGGCAGTAATGAGTTCCTGAGTTGCTTGAAGGTTTAACGCATTCTGCGCATTAAGTGCGCCGCTCACAATACCAGCACAACCTATTTTTACGCAATAGGCAATGTCTCTTTTCATGATATCAAGCTCCTGGTTAGTGTAGATAAAATCTCCAGCCCTTGGGCGAATGAGCACATGTACGTCAATATCAAGTTCTTTAAGCACCTTCTCGATACATCCATAAGAGGGCGTTAATCCACCCACGCTTAATTGTGTGCACAACTCTATTCTGTGGGCACCTGCAGCTTGGGCAGCTTGGGCAGAAGCAAAAGAATTGGCGCAGATTTCTATAATCATTTTACTAGATGTATTGTTTCCAGCAAAACTACTATAATTTAAACGCTTTTTATATCCATTGAAACAACTTCCCTGGCAGGGGTCTCACTAGGCCTTTCATTTCTAATTGTAACAACAGTTGCGCTACCCTATATGTTGGCATTGAACATCCAATAGCAATGGCATCTAGCAGTGCTTTATCCTTGTCTTTAAGATAGTTGTATAGTGTTTTTTCTTCTGGATGGAGCTCCACAAGTAATTGGGTTTGCTTCGCTAGCTTTTGAGGCCCATCTAGCTCCCAACCTAGGTTATAAATAAGATCTGCAGCGCTAGTTATGATACTTGCTTGATGTGTTTTTATAAGCATATTACATCCTGCACTTTGAGTATCTGTAGCTCTTCCAGGCACAGCAAAAACATCTCTTTCATAACTATTGGCTATGTCTGCAGTGACCAAACTCCCGCCTTTTTCGGCAGATTCAATAACAATAGTGGCTTGGCTCATCCCTGCAATAATACGATTGCGTTTTAGAAAATTATTTCTATAGAACCTATCGCTACTCCAAAACTCACTAATAAACCCCCCGTTTTCTAATACACGAGCCATATATTTCTTATGCGCTTTGGGGTATATTTGGTTCATGCCATGGGCTAGACACGCAATGTTTTGTAAGCCATTTTCTAAGGCTGCTTTATGCGCACAAATATCAATACCATAAGCAAAACCCGACACAATTACTGGATTTATTGGGGCGAGTTCCGCCACCAATCTTTCACAAAACCCTACGCCATAGGTGGTGATTTTTCTAGTTCCTACGATGCTGAGTATTTTTTTATTGACCAAGTCTATATTTCCGTCTTGAAAAAACAAAATTGGGCCGTCCAAACAGTGTTTTAATTTTTCTGGGTATGTAGCGTCTTTAAAATAACTGTAACTTATGTTTTGAGACTTCATAAAGGCTAACTCTGCAATGGCCAAGTCTAGCAAAAGAGTTTCTTGTAGTTCTTTAATTTTAAATCTCCCAATGCCATGTATTTTAAGAAGGTTTGATGGTTTTTCTTTAAAAATCCCTTCGGCAGATCCTACATGATGTAATAATTTTTTAGCAGATGTGTCGCCAAGGTTGGGGGTGCGCTGAAGCGCCAGGGTATATAGTAATTCAGTTTCAGAAAGCATAGTGTCAAATTATTAGAAAATAATTTCTAGAGCTATGCTAGGGAGAGGCATCAATATACACATTTTTTAGGTTGTTAATAAGTTGCTATAGGCAGAAAAAAAAGAAAAGAAAAAAAAACTATATTTGTTTTATGCAACTCTCCCTATACATAAAAGACTTACTATACCGTTATGAATGCGTTATCATTCCCGGCTTTGGTGCCTTTTTGGCAAATTACACATCAGCCACTATAGACCCAGACTCTAGCACATTCTACCCCCCAGGCAAAACCATTTCTTTTAATAAACAATTGCAAACTAATGACGGCCTATTGGCTAATTATGTTGCCTCAGTAGAGGGAACCTCGTATGAGTTAGCGCTACAAAAAATTAGAAGTTTTACCGGGGATTTGACACTTCAATTATCTGAAGGGGCTACTGTGACCCTTGATAACGTCGGTGATTTTTCTTTAAACAAAGAAAACAATGTTCAATTTTTACCTTCTGGAAACGAAAATTTTAATAGTGCCTCTTTTGGCTTAGCAAGCTTTATTTCTTCTGAGATACTAAGAGACATTCAACAAGAGGAGCTTGTTGATCAAGAGGAGGATATTACGCTGCTATTTGCTCCAAGAAGGCGCACAGCTCCGTATCTTAAATATGCCGCCATAGGCCTTATTGCCCTAGCTGTTTCTGGATTAGCAGGCATGAAGCTATACGAGGGGTCTGTACAGGAACATAATTTTGCACAAAAACAAGAAGCAAACAGCAAGCTTGAAAAAGAAATTCAACAAGCTACATTCAGTATTGCTAGCCCTCTTCCTGCATTAAAGCTTTCAGTAACCAAACAAAAAGGAAAATATCATATTGTTGCTGGTGCTTTTAGGGTCAAAGAAAATGCCTATAGGAAAGCTACACAGTTACATAAAAAAGGATTTATAGCTACCACTCTTAGTATTAATAAATATGGGCTACATCAAGTTTTGTATGCTAGTTTTGAGAACAGGCTAGAAGCGCTTAAAAATCTTCGTACCATCAAACGCACCGAAAACAACGATGCTTGGTTATTAGTAAAAGAACTAAAGATTAAGTAAGCAACAAACAGTGCTAAAAGCACTATTAATTTGTCTTAAATTTTCAATAATACATTCCAATGTAGGCTTTTCATTATATCTTTGCTTAAAACATTGATCATGGAAACTAAGACACCTGCCGATTCTTTTACCATTATTACCGATTTAGTACTCCCAAGCGAAACCAACCCTATTGGTAACATGTTTGGAGGCGAACTCTTAGCGCGTATGGATCGTGCGGCGAGTATTGCGGCAAGAAGACACAGCCGTAGAATTGTGGTAACCGCATCAGTGAACCATGTAGCCTTTAATAAAATGATTCCTTTAGGAAGTGTCGTTACGGTAGAGGCAAAAGTCTCTAGGGCCTTTAAAAGCTCTATGGAAGTATTTATGGATGTGTGGATAGAAGACCGGGAAAGCGGTATACGCAGCAAAGCCAACGAGGGCATCTACACCTTTGTAGCGGTTAATGAAATGGGGAACCCAATGCCGGTGCCACCACTTAGGCCAGAGAGTACGATTGAAAAAGATCGTTTTGATGCTGCGTTGCGCAGAAAGCAGTTAAGCTTGCTGTTGGCCGGAAAAATAACTCCAGAAGATGCTACAGAACTAAAAGCACTGTTTGAATAGACTTTACATTCTATAAATCCAGTCTGCTGGATTCATCTCTGTGTCATTTTTGTAGACCATAAACTTTATAACTGTTTCCCCTGTAATTGGATGTGTAAACACTCCTCCTATAGGGTCTTTCGTGTTTACTTTATCTCCCTTTTTTACACGTATTGTTGCCAAATTATAATAGATCGTTATATAGTCTCCATGCTGTATCATAACAGCCTTGTTTGCGTTTTTTAACTGCTGTATCTGTAAGATCTCTCCATTAAAAACAGCCCGTGCTTGAGCATTTTTGCTAGTAGCAATTTCTACACCATGAAAAGTCTGTGTTACGTTTGGAAACTGTGGGTGCTGCCGCGTTCCATATTTGTTAATGACTAACCCCTCTTTTACAGGCCAAATTAATTTTCCTTTATTGTTTTTAAAGTCTTTTGCTATAGCAGCAGCCTCTGGGGTTAATGCAAACTTTGTGGTAGATACCGCGGCTTCTTTGGTGGCGTTTTTTCTAGCTTTTTTGTTTGCTGCAGCAATGGCGTTCCTAATTAACTTTTTTATTTGCCCATTTATCTGATTTGCTTTGCGTTGCTTCCCTCGTATTTGTTTAGTGAATGTGTTTTCTTCTTGTTTTAACGATACAATAAGTGCTTCTTGTTGCTCTCTCTGCTGTTTAAGTTTAGTTTTGGCTATTGTATTTTCTGAAATAAGCAGCCCTTTTTGCTTTCGCTGAGAAATTAAACTTTGATTTAATTGTTGCAATAACTGCGTCTTTGCTTTGATGCTTTCTCCTTGTTTTTTTCTATGGTTAGCATATTGTTTCATGTACTGCACGCGCTTATAGGCTTGTAAAAAATCCTCGCTAGATAATAGAAATAGCACTCTACTTTGTTGAGATTTACTTTTGTATGATTTTTGAACCATCGCCGCATAATCATCTTTTAATTTTTGGAGTTCGCTTCTCAATAATGAAATTTGAGAAAGATTTTCATTGATTTTACGGGTTAGAAAATTGGCTTGTTGATTGGTTACACGTATTAAGTTTTCTTGCGCCTTAATGCGTTGATTGATGTCATCAACTTCAGAAAGAACAGTTTTCTTCACCCCACGAGTTTTAAACAATAGGGTATTGATTTTCTTTATATCGTTTAAGATGTTTCTGCGCTGCTGTTCTAATTGCTCTTGCTTATTGGGTTGTGCAATGGCGCTAAAGTTTCCGAAGAACAAGAGCGTTAAAATTAATATGTAAGCCTGTTTTTTCATTTATTTAAAAGTGCTCTGGGTATACCCCTTTGGAATAGTAAACGGAAAACTCACCGAAACATTGAGGTCTATTTTTTTATATTTTATAGCAATGCTTGTTTGTTCAAGAACATCAAGGGCTCGAATGCCTATTTGAGTTGGGTAAAAACTCCCTTCTATTTTTTGGTAAGGCCCGTATTGAACCAAAAGGTTTCTTTGCTTATCGGGTTGTGAAATTTTAGCCTGATGCACCATAAAGCTATCTGGATTTAACAACATAGATAATAGATAACTTGCATCTTGTTTAATGGGCGCTATACGGTATTTATTGTTCTTTACAGTTGTGCTCACTGATTTAGGTTTTAAATTAAGCATGATTTGCCCTAATAATAAGGCCTGTGCTTGTTCAAAATTAATTTGTGTGCCAAGCATATCGCTAATCAAACTAAAATCACCTTCAAAATAGGAATTACTTAAGGTTTCGTAAAACTGAACTTGATCTGGTGTTATTAAAACCTTTGCAAGTGTAATTCCCAAAATAGAAGCTTTAATCCAAATAATTTTATCTTTTTCTAGCCTAAGGCTCGTTGTAATACTTTGAGATTGATCTGGGTCCTGGTACCTAACCTGCATGCGTGCTGCCAAGGTCTTAAAGTCTTGAGCCGCTGCTTTGTGGGCCTTTAAAACATCCTTGGCGCTTAGTGCTGCATTTGCAGTAAAAGAGCCATCAATGCCTTTGGTTGCTCCACAGCCTAGAAACATATATATAAGTGCTGCGCCAACAAAATGTTTTAATTTCATAATGCTAATTTGAGATTTGAATAGCCTCCGCTTTTGTGGCATAACTTGCTGCTTTTGTAGCATCTCCTTTGCCACTATAAGCAGTGCTTAATTGCTCGTAAAAATCTTTTTCTAATTGGGCGTCATCTAGCAAATAGTCCATCCCCGTTTCTAAAACTGTTACAGCTGCTTTAAAATTTTGAAGCTTGTTGTTTGCAATGCCATTTAATAAATACAAAAGTGGCTGTGCTGGGAAAATCTCTAAAGAACTTTCGCTTAGTCTTTTTGCATCTTCAAACCTATTAAAATCTATTTGTAGTAATATAGTGTTTTTTAATAAGCTGAAATTATCTGAATCACCCGTAATTCCTTTTTCATAAAAGCTAAGGGCAATTTCTTTTTTGCCTTTAGAGACATAGTAATCTCCAATTTTTTGAAATACCTGCCCGTTATTCTCTTTTGAAAACACCTGAGCTACAGCCTCAAGATCTGCCTCATATTGTGGATTTATATTTACAAATTTTAAAAAATCTCCCAGGACTCTGTACTGGCTTTCTTTTTCTATCTCGCTAGATCTAAACACTTTTTTCATAGACGCTATGGCGTCTTTTATAGCGCCATCATCCAGATAAAACTTGTACAAGGCCAAATGCACTAATTCATTTTTTGGATTATTATTTAGCAGTTCTTTTGCGGTTTGGTATGCCTTTTTTGTATTGCCCTCTTCGCTATATAAATAAATAAGGGAAAGGTATTCACGGGCATTGGCCGGATTCTTCAACACCTTTTTTTCTGCATTACTAATGGCAGCTACACGATTACCCGTTACATTGTAAATTTGTGTGCGTAAAGTGTTACGATACACGCTTTCTCCCCAAGATGTGTCTAACTCGTCTAGCAATACGAGCGCCTTTTTATACTGTTTGGTGCGGTGGTATAAATTGGCCAAATCTTCTTTGTAATCTTGGTCAAACGCGATAAGGTTTTCCACCAAAACTATAGCTTTGTTATACTCTCTAGTTAGATAATAAAGATCATAGAGGGTTTCTAAAACATCTTGGTTTTTGGGCTCTTGGCGCAGCACTTTTTGTAGGTTTATTTCTGCTTGAGTGTATTGTTTGAGCTTTATTTGGTTTTTAGCAAACTCAAAAAACACAATAGCATCTGCCTGGAGGTTTCCACCACTTTCTTTTTGAGCTTTTTCTAGAGCAGTAATGGCCAGGGCGTAGTTCTCTATTGATTTTTGTTTTAACGCCTCATAAAAGCTTTCTAAAAAGGCATCTGAAACCTCTTGAGACTCCCCTAGAGCGGTTGCTGGAATTTGTTGGGCAACTAGCCCTCTGGGAGCAAAAAGACCTCCTAGGATGAGTAAAACTGTTAATATGTGTTTAAAATTCAATAACAATGTGTGTAATCTTTTTGACCCTTGTGGGGGGCATTATTTTAATTGAGAGTAATCTCCAATACTAACGTTGGTGA